>OGWG01000172.1_pt1 | contig 11599 bp, 21 predicted proteins | sample 1575911 | NCBI WGS metagenome assembly OGWG01 (sample SAMN07581534, study PRJEB24739) | freshwater metagenome
GGCTATCCGCAAGAACGGCGCCGCAAAAACATGGGTCCATTCAAGTAATCAATAATCATGGTAAAGTATTAAAGCAAAACACAGGAGTTAAACAATGGCGCGAGGTAACGACGAAGCACACAACCCAAACAGGCGTCCCTCACGAAGTATGAAGTGGCACAACATGGGAACGATTGACCGCCGTCAGTCGTATCTTGAAGCAAATCCAGACGCTCAAGATTACGAACTTCCCACGGATAGGGCGCAGACATTTGGTCGTCCATATCAAACTCTTTCTGGAAAATGGGGATTTGAATGGGAACACAGAAAACACCTAGATGACATTGGCGATGCTCCTGCTGAAGCCTGGTCAAACAAAGAAGATTTGCAGGAGTACATTTCCGCTCACCGCAACCTGGACAGCGTGTCTAGTGCAAAACCCGCTGAGAAACCCGCTGGTAAATCGCCCGCTGAAAAGCCTGCTGGCAAGTCTCCTACTCCTACCAAGCCAGCAGAAAAGAAGCCAGCCAAGAAAACCAAGGCGGCTACCGAGGCAAAGGTCAAGGAGACCGAAGAACGCAGCGCCGTCAAGGACAAGGCTAAGAGCGACCTTGAATCAGCAACCAAAAAGACTCCGCCCCCCGCTGCTGTTAAAGGCAAGGGAGCCAAGAAGAAGACCGCAGGCAAGGTAACCAAGGAAGAAGAAGAATAATGGCTGTCAATGAATCACGCTCAATGAACAGAGACCTCATCATGGGGGCAACCGATGGTAAGTTCAAGACCATCGTTCCTGACCGTGGCGGAGAAGTTGAGATGACCAGCGTTACTATGCGTGGTCACGAGTTGCAGATGCAGTACAACATCGTTGAGCGTTCAGAACTTGCCGACTTGCCCACCGCTGAGTACGGAAAACGTTGATGCCCTACACACACCGCGGCACTCCTGTTTCGGGCAATAGAACCGACAATCGTCGTATGCTTAAAGAAGCAATTGACAACATTCGCACGTATGTTGGAATGGGTTCGGCGGCGGGCTATCCGCAAGAACGGCGCCGCAAAAACATGGGTCCATTCAAGTAATCAATAATCATGGTAAAGTATTAAAGCAAAACACAGGAGTTAAACAATGGCGCGAGGTAACGACGAAGCACACAACCCACGTAGGCGTCCTCAACGTCCCCAAACGGACGAAGAGAAGATGGCTATTGTCAAGCAAGTGTTTCCTGATGCTCACGAAGTAATTACTCCGCATTCGCCACAAGATGTTGAAACGGAAGAAGACAAAGAACAAAGAGAAATGCAAGAATCCTTAGGGGCACTTGCTGACAAGTACAGTGTTTACCAAAATTATCCAGAAGATGACTACAATGACGACTGGAGGGATTTGCCTGACCGTGGTCCTTGGGAGGACCCAGACTACCGATATGACCCAAACAAAGAACCCGACCCTGAGTTTTAACCGCCATGGCAAAAGGTAACGACGAATCCAACAATTCAAAACGGCGTCCTAAACGTCCTTCTAAAGTTCCCAAAGGTTACGAACTTGACGGGGCAATGAGACCCGACGACCAGTACGATAAAGGCAAGAAAAAAGACCCCTATGACAAGGATTAGGAGACAACATGGCTAAGAAGAAACAAGTGTGGGACAAGAAGAACCCCAAGAAGAAGTCGGAGAAATTGAGTTCATCAGAAAAGGCTGAGGCAAAGGCTCGTGCTAAGAAAGCAGGCCGACCCTACCCCAACCTCGTGGACAACATGGCTGTTGCCAAAAAGAAAAAATAATGGCTAAGAAATCAGCAGCGTGGCAACGCAAAGAAGGCAAGAACGAAAAAGGCGGTCTCAACGAGAAGGGACGCAAGTCCTACGAACGTGAGAACCCTGGCTCTGACCTCAAGCCGCCTGTGAAGAAAAAAGAAGCCGCCAAATCTGAGAAGGCTGCTGCCCGTCGCAAGTCATTCTGTGCCCGCATGGAGGGCATGAAGAAAAAGAACACGTCAGCCAAAACGGCCCGTGACCCAGATAGCCGCATCAACAAGTCGTTGCGAGCATGGGACTGTTAAGACAGTGCTTAAAAAAAGAGAATCCAATGAGTGATTGGGGAGACCAAGAACCAGAACAGCCGTTGACACGTGGTCAGAAGTTTCGTGACTCTGTTGCACGAGCCGTAATCCGACCAGGGTCGGCGGCAACAGGAGAACAAGTTTTTCGCCTTCAGCAAGCACAAGGTGACTCATACGAAAAAGTTGGATTTAGTGAAGCAGTGGACAGGGACGCTCAATCCATCAGCCGTCAAAAAAGTTGGGTAGATGAAACGTTGAGGAGAATACAAGCGATGAGCGCAACTGCCGACAGTTTGACAGAAATAGAAAACAGAGGCATGTACCAGTATCCAGATACTTTTGAACGACAAGAACAAATAAGAACAGATAAATCAAAACGAAGTTCATCTTTTTTTAATAACCATCCCGACGTTGTGGATTCTTTGCGGGAGTCACAAAAACTTAGAAGAGGGGCCGAAGCACTAGAAAAACAAGTGCTTGCTGGAGAAATTCCTTCCTTTGGTTACCCACGTGCAACTAGCAAGCACATCACTCTCGCAGCCCTGCTGGGAAAGCGCTCCGTTGACAAAGTTCTTGAGGAACGTGCTACCCACTCATCGTCAGATAAAGACATAAAGGACGGTGGAATAGTTTACTACAACGACGGAAATGAGTATCGGGGAGAGTTCACAAGAAACTCTGCTGCTATTGGTAAGGCTTTGCACAAAAGAAAGACAAGAACTTTGTCACGAGTTGACAGGCTAAAAGAGCGAATTGCACCTTACCGTGTTGGTGTCTACGAGGAGCATGATGCTTACGGCGGCTCAGCAGAGGGAGGCTGGTGGTACAACGAGGGCGAATTGGTGCATGAAAGCCGACCATTTATGACTAAACGTGGCGCACTGAAAGAAGAGAAACGCCTTGAGCAACAATACCCAAGGAAACGGCGTAGTCTTTTGAACGCTCGTGCAGACGACGTGTTTCAAGCAGATTTAGACCAAGGAGTATTTGAACCACTTGAATACACCGACAATACCGCAGAAGCCTTTGGCATGCCATCAAGGTTTATGCAAGTCCCAGAAGACGAGGATTACGACTACAGCCACTTTGGGCAACCATCAAGAGACTACCGAGTCTACGTAACCAGAGGAAAGCCAGTAGAAATGTATCCATCAGAAAAACCGTATTATCAATGACGTTTCTTATTAACCGTCCAGGACCTAAACGCAATATAGCGGACCTAGATGCCCGTGAGCACGATAGTCTTGAAGATAAAGAAGCAAAGTATAACGAATCAATGGAAAACGTTCGTTATAAAACGGGAACTTATAGCGGACGGGATGTAGACCCAGAAGATGTTGGAGAAGATTACGGGCTTGTAAAAGGAGAAGCACTACCTAAAACCTATTCAAGTCCCACCAACGTTGAGGACCCCCGTCATACGGCGATGCGTGCCTTGATAGCCACAGTGGTTGCTACAGGATGCACATGCTCACGTTGTGAACGGTTGCGTCAATATGTTCCAAATATTGGGCGTCGTACCCTTAAGCAAGATACGGCGTCTTACGAAAATAATTACGCAAAAATTAAAAAGTCTAAGAAACAACGTAGCAAAAAAGTATCACCAAACGAAGAGCCGTCAGGCAAGGAAGAAACAACAAATTTCCAACCCTAATAATGGGGAACCTCAATCAACCAATTAGTCAGTGTATACTATAATGTAATCATGACTAATGGACGCAACGAACAAAACAACACTCGTCGCCGTCCACAAAGACCGCGTGTTGGAGCCGTGTATGAGTGGCATCCAAGCGGCCTGGATAAAGAAAAATCTAAATTGGCAATTGAACCAGGCTCTTTGGTGCGAGTTGCCAAAGGAAGTCAATTTGGCGGATTGCGTTTGCCGCCACCATTCACGTACGTGGAAGACCCAATAAATGGTGATTTTTTGGGATTAGCCCTTGATGAAAGTTTAAAACCAAGAAGTCAAAAAACCCTGTAACCTTGTACAACACGTTTGGAGAACAATATGTCTGACCAGCCCAATCGCCTTCTTGTCTGCTGGCGAAACATCAACGGTAAGAAAACCGATGGCGTCATATACAAGATGCGCCCCTACGACGGTCCAGCCGAATATGACATGGAATTGTTGGACATTTTGGAACGACACAAAGCCCGCAATCCAGACTACGACAACTGGCGTGCTTTGATATTCCGCACCGACAAAGATACGGCTGACAAACTAGACGCGGAAACCGCAATCAAAAACGAATTGAAGAATCACGACATTATCATTAAGGACTTTCGTGACGAGTTAAAAGCAGATGCTTTGCGTTGCTTTGACAGACACAACCGCCCTACCAGCGGCTGTATTGACTGGTGCGACGAATCCAAAACTATCGGTCGCAAGATTGGTGTGCCAAAAGAAAAACGACAATATTTGTGCATGTACTGCCCAGCAGCAGCGTGGTACACGCATAAGGAACGTAAACTTCTTGGATTGTACGACAAGTGATTGTCGTTACGTTTGACGTCATTGCCAACAGGTCTCCTGAAATTGGCTCAAGTCAACCGAACAACCACGGTCGTAAATTGTGGAACATGCTGTTTCCAACATACAACGGTCGTATTTGTCTGCTCATGGACGGAGTTGACAAAGATAAACATGAATTGATTATGCAGTGGTTGAAAAAAGAAGGGTTTAAACCAGGCTCAATTGATTTTCACTGGGAAACGGGTTCCGACAACCGACTTGACCGAGTGAGGTCAATACACGCTGCTCATAGTCGTATTGATTGGTACGTTGATACCGACCCCGAAACCGTCGCCAAAGTAATAAAAGAAGGTATTCCAACTATTCTGGTCACGGTTCCACACGTAATACGACCAGAGTGGGACCAACCACGTACAATTGTAGGATGGGACGAAATCACAAAAGAGATAGAAACGCAAGCGCTCAAAAACGCAGAAAGGACTTGGCGAGAAACGTGAGACAAGACGAGTGGATTGAAATTGGAGTAAAGATGGGCTGGTGTTCTCCGCCTATTTGCGAAGCGCACGACGGCGTGCCCTTAAGCGAGGAGGAAGCCGAACAATACGAGCAAGGGGAGGACCCCTGCGTGCACATTCTTCGCCTGTATCACAGCGACGAGCATCGTAGAGAAGTTGAAGAGTTTTCCTCTCAGGCAGTGTGGCGCAAGGCTGGGTGGACAGAGTGAAGGTTTACTTCGGTGGAGCGGAGAAGGGCATGTACGCATCCATGCTGTTGTCCGCTGGTGTACGCCGTATAGGTCTTAATTTGACTCATTTGGCTGTTCCAAAGAAGAAACAATTAGATATACGCACCAAGTATGAAAATAGTGACCTGCTGATATACACATCTGAGGGAGACGAAGATGTGTCTCGGTACGACACCTTTCTGCGTTCCTATGCCGACGATTTGACGGTTGTTATCGGACGACCAGATTACGATGGAACATGGTTGGGAAACAAGTACGTACCCATTTGGAACGACGCTGACGACCTTGAACGACTCAACTGGCTCTGCCAAAAACACGGCAGAGTAGCCATTAGTGACAAAGCGTTGACCAAACATCACCACAACAGACTGAACGCCATTGCCATGCGGTGGAATGCTGAAATGCTTGGAATGACCTCTAAGCCAGACAATATTGAAAACTACAAGTGGGATGCCGTGCTGGTTAATTCATGGACAAGTGCAGTTCGGTACGGAGAAACTCAAGTGTGGACTGGTCACGGATTACGACGTTACCCAGCCCAACAGAAGGACTCAGCCCGCAAACGGCACAGGTCAGACATTGAGCGTTTGGGGGTTTCCTATGAAAATGTTTTGGCAGACGAGGTAGATGCGGTCAGCAAATTAGCAATTATTTCTTGGAGACGCTACGAAGAACACGTTTTAGGGGGCTATGACACCACCACTCGCGACCCTTCACACAGTGACGACGACACGGAAACAAGTGACATAATTATTACACCCCCACACAGTGGCAACTTGGCAAATGTGGAAAACAGAGGTACAGGTATTGTTATCCCCCCTCCAGAAAAGCGGAACGAAAACGAGCGCTTATTATTGCCCGTTATGGGGATGGAAACCATCACGTCTATGGGGTCACAAACCATTGATGAACATGGGGAATCCATTGAAATTGCTCCAGAACAAACCAACGTTATTCGCTATACAGGGGCACTTTTACGCCAGTGCGATAATTGTTATCTTGCCTCAAAATGTCCCGCGTTTAAGGAACATACAGAATGCGCCTTCAAATTACCAGTGGAGATACGAACTAAAGACCAGTTGCAAGCAGCCTTGAGAGCCATGATTGAGATGCAAGTAAGCCGCGTGTTGTTTGCCCGATTTGCCGAGGAAATGGAGGGTCAAGGGCTTGATGCTACGCTGTCATCCGAAATGGACAGGGCTTTTGAAATGATTGAGAAGTTTAAAAATATAAATGACACCCGTGATTTGGTGCGTTTTGAGGTAGAAGCCCGTGGTTCTAGCGGAGTATTGTCTAGACTGTTCGGACAACGGGCCGCCGACCAAGCCAACGCTCTTCCAAACGGGGGACTCGGACCAGCCGCAACAAATGCTTTTTATCAAGAGGTAATAGACGTTGAAGAGGAGCAATGAAAACACTTCCGTATACTTACAAGTGTCCTAAATGTCAAAAAACCGTGTCAGTTTTGAGCAGTAAATACCCGCCCATTTGCACAAATAAAGAAATACATTCATCAACCGCCGTAGAAATGGAGTTACAACATGTACGAACAGAAGAAAATCACCGACGTCGGGATTGACATGGACGGGGTGGTTTACCCCTTTATGAATGCGTTCAGAAAGTACTGTGAAGATGTTTTGGATAAAACTGACTTTCCAGAACCCACACATTGGGATTTTTATGAGGACTGGGGCATCAACAAACGAGAATTTGATGCGATGCTCAATTCCGCCCCGATAACTCACCGTTTGTTTGCATCAGAATCTCCCATGAAAAACGTTTATGGGGGATGGGAAATGTTGCGCTCTTTGGGAGTAACGATACACGTAATCACCGCCCGCCCGACGACGGCATGGGCGCAAACCGCAGAGTGGCTACACGACCATGACCTCGTTCCCGACCATCTTCACTTTACGCACGACAAAACTATTCTTGCACACACCGCAAAGGGACATTCCGCAATGATTGACGACCATTATTTATATTATAAACAGTTGGATACAGCGGGAGTTCTTGCCGTGCTTCACAACCATCCGTGGAACCAACAACATGAAGTGTCATTTCGTGCCAATTCTCTGGTAGACTTTGCGAAACTGATTAACAAAGTGAACAAAAGGGAAATCTCATGGCAGCCAACGAACGTAAACAAGTACTACATGATGCAGCAAATTTGATTGTTGGGGACCGTAACGACGATTACGGAGACCCGTACGAAGATTTTGGAATGACAGCAGATTTGTGGCACGAATATTTGAATCGCATCATTAAACGCAAGGGTGGCCTTGTTGTTGAACCGCATGATGTTGCGGTAATGATGGTGCTGCTGAAAGTTAGCCGCCTTTCTTGGACGCCAGCAAAACGCGACCACTGGGTGGACATTGCTGGTTACGTCGGATGCGGATGGGATTGCGTTACACGAGACTTTGCTGACCATCCAGACGATGAAACGAACGACGATGAAACACTTGTTTGATGTTCACAATTTTCCATCTGTTGCGAAAAGCGTCATGTTGCCAGAAATAGAACGAATGAGCAAGGCGCTCAATGGACTTGCTGCTCTATTGATGAACGCCAACATCAGTTTGGAAGACGTTGCTAAACACACAAACATGTCTCTTACGGAGTTGCGTTATGACGGTTGGGAAAACTTGTTCAAGTACGTAAGAACATTAGAAGATAAATTGAAAAAAGCACAAACAGAGATAGAAGAACAAAATAAGAAAATGCGTGATTTGGTCATTTTCGTAGAAGAGACGTCGCAAAAGGTGGTAAAACTTTATCGTGAGGGCACTTTACGAAACGCAAATGACTGATGACGTGGAGAGACGAAGCCCTGTGCAAGGGTAAACACATTGATTTGTGGTATCCGCCATTAGATGCGTCTAATCAAGATGAGTATTACGCCGTTGCTCGTGAAGTGTGTCACGCCTGCCCCGTGTGGAGGAAGTGTTTGAATGACGGGATGAATGAGCAATGGGGAATGTGGGGAGGATTGACGCCATTAGAAAGAAGCGCATTTAGTAAGAAACCTAAAAAGACGGCGTTAAAACCACACGGAACTGTTACAAGATATCGCCAAAACTGTTATTGCAAAAAATGCGTCAGTGCAAATGAAGCAAATAAAAAACAAAATAAAAACATTGATGTTGTACCCAACATGGAAGACAAAGATTTTGACCTTTTTACAATCTTGTACCAACTCCTGCAATAATCTTTGCTATGCTGGATGGCAGACCGTAACCCAGTGACGCTTGTCGTCAATTTGTTACGGTCTTTTGTTTTATCCACCGACAAAGGAGATTGGGTTGTTACGACAATGGGTGCTATCAACATTTATGTTTATCACAGCGATTGCAACGACAGTGTTTGGTCAGGTTACTCAACAAACTGAGTCGTCACCGAAAACAGTGAACGTCGTAGAAACCGAAGTAACTTATGTAAAGGAATCAAAGTACACGTACGACCAGCGTTTACCTGACCTGACCACCACCACGACCGTAAAAACGGACGACCACACATCAAACGAAATAAACGAAACCAAGACCTGTCCTCAGTACGAGGAAATGTTTCGTGAGTATGGTCTCAAACCCGTCAAAGTGTTTTCGTACATTGCGTGGAGGGAGTCGGGATGCCGACCCAAGGCAGTCAACGCCAAGTGGGACGAAAACGGCAACATTACGTGGACACTGAACAAAGACGGTTCCATTGACCGAGGTTTGTTACAAATTAACTCTACGTGGAAGACAGTTACCGCCAACGCCTGCGGCTCCGTCTATGGTGACATGGAAGTTTTGTACGATTTAGATTGTAATTTAAGGGTTGCCAAATATTTGTTGGACAACGGTGGATTAGGACACTGGGGCATGTAACATAGTAATTCGTCAAACAAGACGACCACACAAACAGGAGACACACATGATTGACCCGAACAACCTTTGCGGCACGGCAGAAGCGGCAGCCGTGCTTGGCGTTGTCAAACAGCGCATTCACACGTTCCGCAAACGCGACGACTTTCCCAAGCCCGTCGTCATTCTCGCTGCCACTCCCATCTGGGACAAGGACGCTCTTTTGGCGTTCAAGGCCTCGTGGAAACCGACCACACAGGAACAGACAACCACACAGGAATGAAAGTCGGCATAGTTTCAGCCGACCGCCTACATCCATCGGTAACGCCAGACAACCTCGCTCATTGGGGTGGTTCTGGCTGGGCACGTATCGGCAAATACTCAACCCATTTAAAGTACGACCACGTGGTTGGACGACTTGTTTGGCATTACACCGAACTCAAAATAGAGGACGACAATCAAACGCTTCATGAAGTTGATGTAATCATCATGCAGAGAATGATGAACGAAGGCTTGGCGTACCACGTCAAAAAAGCCCGTGAACAAGGTCAGGTGATAATCAACGACGTGGACGATTGGTATTGGGGACTAGATACGACTAACAACGCATGGAAAGCGTCTCATCCCAAACACAACCCAAAAGAAAACATCAACCATTATAAAAGCATTCTTGCCGCCAGCGACTTCATTACGGTGTCCACACCCTATCTGTACGACAAAATGAGTAAATGGAACAAAAACGTCGTCATGTTCCCTAACACGGTTGATACCAAAGCCTTCATAAAACACGACCACGCAGAAAAAGAGTACGTGTACGTTGGTTGGGCTGGCTCTACCGCCCACCGAAGCGGAGACCTTCAAACAATGGCAGGAGTGCTGTTACAACTGACGACCACACAAAGTACGACCACGCAGGTTCGCTATTTACACGGGGGGAGTCACAGCAACTCCCCCCATTTTGCAGACGAGGTAAAAGTGCCAAAAGACTCGGTGGATTTGCTCCCATTGTGTGACCCACAGGATTATCCCAAGTTGCTAAAAATGGACATTGGTATTGCTCCTCTCAGTAAAAAACCATTTAACGAAGCCAAATCGGAAATAAAACTCTTGGAGTATTCTGCTAGCGGCATCCCGTGGGTTGCCTCAGCGTCGGACTCATACGTACGCTTGTCGCAAGCATGGAACGCTGGACGCATCGCACATCGTCCTTACGAATGGTTGCGTCATCTACGTGAACTTATCGGTTCACGACAACTACGTATTGAGGAAGGCGAACGACTGTACGAGTTGGTTCGCACACGGGACATCACGCACGGCATCGCACAATGGAACGAGATACTGACCTCTCTGTGACGCATGTCACATAAAAGCACTTGACATGGATAGGGGGGTGGTGTGGTACGTTTGTGGTAGGAGGTCAAATGACATACCGCCGTGCTCGCCAACTACGCAAAGAGGCTGACCGTAAGGTAGAAGCCTTGCTGAACAGGCTGTACGACGAGGCTGTGTCACGCCGTAACACCGACGTTGTATCATCTGTGGTGGACAACGAACAGGAGGAACACAATGGCTAATGTCGCCGTACTGCCCAAACAACAAGTCCAAATAAGGGCATCGCTTGTCGCTCGTAGTATGCCTTTGGGACTGCTTGACGAAACGCAGGTAGACGAATGGGTGAAAGCGCAACAGTTGGACGAACTCACGTTCACAAGTGCCAACACCTTGCTGGAATACCTGTCGGTACTGCCGATTACTCGCCCTGCGTCTCAGGCACATCTGCCCATGAGCGCAACTCGCATTCTCGTGAACAAACGCAAAGACAACTGCGCCTTGTGTGGTGGAGAAGTGTTGGTTGGGCTGGGTCTGTATGTGTTTAACAATGGCGGTTGGCTGACGTATCACAATAGCGAAAACTGCCCTGCTGTCACCGAGTTGCCCGAACTGAAATGGGACAGCGTGACCTTGCTGGCAAACTTGGAACTGTTTGCGTACGGGTTGGAACGAATGCCCAAAGTCGTGGTATCGCGCCCTGAACTCGTGGAACTGTCCAAGTCCCACGACGCTGACATTGGCTTTGACTTGGATTTGCCCCTGTTGCCCTATCAACGTGCTGGTGTTAAATACGCATTGGAGGCTCGTCGTGTCCTGTTGGCAGACAGCATGGGCTTGGGCAAGACGGCTCAGGGCATCGCGTTGGCGTTGGACACCACGATGAACAAGGGAAAGACACTCATTGTCGTTCCTCCCCATTTGCGCCTCCAATGGCTGAAAGAGTTTCGTCGGTTCGCACCGTCTATCAAGGTCGTCACGGTGAAAGGTCGTAAGCCTCACGCCGTCGCCAAACATGACGTTCTCGTCATTGGTGACAGCGTTGTGGGAGCGTGGGCGATGAAGTTGGCTGGCAAGTATCAAACGCTCATTGTGGACGAAGCGCACAGCGTAAAGAACGAGAAAGCGCAACGCACGCACGGTGTCAGGTACATCGCCAATAGTGTT
>OGWG01000173.1_pt1 | contig 11598 bp, 19 predicted proteins | sample 1575911 | NCBI WGS metagenome assembly OGWG01 (sample SAMN07581534, study PRJEB24739) | freshwater metagenome
TTTCCCAGTCACGATAGCCCGTTCAACTCATGAATCAAATCTTCTATTGCAGAAGTAGCGATGGGATCTAGAGCAGAGGTTGGTTCATCTAATAATAATATTTCTGGGTTTGTAGCTAAGGCTCGAGCAATACAAAGTCTTTGTTGCTGCCCACCAGAAAGATCAGTAGCAGGAAGATTCAATCTATCTTTGACTTCTTTCCACAGAGCAGCTTTTTTCAAAGCATGTTCTACAGATTCTTTCATACCCTGTTTTTGATTTCTCACTCTTAAACCATATGCAACATTTTCAAATATACTTTTAGGAAAAGGATTTGGTTTTTGAAATACCATAGCTATTTTCATTCTAACTTCCATAGGATCTATGTCATTAGATAAAAGATTTGTATTGCATGGAAAAAGGTTTATACTACCTTCATATCTGTTATTAGGATATAAATCATGCATTCTATTGAAACATCTAAGGTATGTGCTTTTACCACAACCACTAGGTCCAATCAATGCTGTAACTTTATTTTTATGTACAGGCATATTGATTGATTTCAACGCTTTGAAATCTTTGTAATGAAAACTAAGGTTTTTACTTTCAGCTTTTAGTTCTACCATTTTACATTCTTCCTCATTTTATATCTTATGTAAATTGCAAGAATATTCATACTCAAAGTAAGACCCACTAAAACCATACTTGCAGCAGCAGCATTTACATGAAATGCTGGATCTGGTCGACTCGTCCAATTGAATATTTGTATAGGCATAACAGTAAATGCACTAAAAACCCAATCAAACAAACCACCATCTATTATCGGAATAGGTGGTAGAAATGCAATAAACGTCAATGCACCAATAGTTATGACAGGAGCTGTTTCTCCTATCGCTCTGCTCAAACCAATAATTACTCCAGTAAGAATACCAGGTGTTGAATATGGTAAAAGATGATCTTTACAAACCATCCATTTACTTGCACCACAAGCATATGCAGCTTCTCTAATGTGCTGTGGTATACTCCTTAAAGCTTCTCTTGTTGAAACAATAATGATAGGAAGTATCAATAGACCTAATGCTAATCCAGCACTCAATATACTTTGCCCAAAACCAAAATTGTATACGAATAGACCCAATGCCAAAAGACCATAAACAATGCTTGGAACACCTGCAAGATTTGATATGTTCAATTCAATCAAATCCGTGAACAAATTCTTTTTAGCATATTCTTCCAAATATAAAGCACTAGCAATACCAACAGGAACAGAAAATAATGCAGTCACTATCATAACTAGAAATGAACCTATCCATGCACTAAGAATCCCAGCTTGCGATGCTCGTCTAGATGGAAAGTTGACAAAAAAATCTAAAGATAGTCTAGAACTACCTTGAATAAACATATCTGCCAAAAGACCGATCAATGTCAACAGACACAAAAATAATGCAAAAAATCCCACACCAAAAAATACAGCATCTTTTATTTGCTGTTTCCGTACAACAGATTTCATCAGTATATCTCTTTATATTTTCTACGAAGATAGAATCCAATAATATTGAAAAATAATGTGACAATCAAAAGAGTCAGACCAGCTGCAAAAATAGTCATATATCCTATGCTACCATGAGGTAAATCGCCCAAAGCAACCTGAACTATAAATGATGTTATTGTAGCAGCTGGTTCTAAAGGATTCAAAGACAAATTGGGCTGCATTCCAGCAGCAACTGCCAATATCATCGTTTCACCCACAGCCCTACTTATTCCCAATATGTAAGCACTAGCAATACCAGAAAATGCAGCAGGATACACAACTCTTATGGCAGTTTGAAACTTACCTGCACCCATAGCATAACTAGCCTCTCTCAATGAATTGGGTACCGCACGCATAGCATCTTCGCTCAAACTACTGACATACGGAATAATCATAATTCCCATAACAAGACCAGCACTCAACACATTGAACGTAGGTAAATCAGGCAGTATTGTTTGTATAATAGGCGTAACGACCAATAAAGCGAAAAAACCATATATGATCGTGGGTATTCCAGCCAGTAGCTCTAAAATAGGTTTCAATATCTCTCTCAAAGAATGATTAGAAAACTCTGACAAATATATTGATATGATTGTACCGAATGGTATAGCTATGGAAATGGCTAAAAAAGAACTCGTGATAGTACCAGCTAATAATACACGAATGCCGAAATGTTGATCAGCAAATAAAGGAGTCCATTGATCATCAAATAAAAAGTCCCATATGCTTACTTCTTTGAAGAAAGAAATACTCTCAGTAATCAAAATGTAGATTATTCCGAGAGTAGTGAATATGCTGATACATGCAGCACAGAGTAAAACGAACTCTATTATCTTTTCTTTGACTTTCATATTATCACATTTTTTGAATAAAGAATGCCGGTTACGATTATCCGGCGTTGCTCAGTGGTGCAACCGACTTACCATTACTTAGCTTCTCTTTTCACCAAGTCTTCTACTGTCATACCAACTTCGTTCTTACCACCGAAGATAGTACCAACTCTCTTATTCTTTATGTGATTCATATTTGCTTGATAAACTGTATCTGAAAATGGAACATACTTTACTTCTTTACTAATACGACTTGCATTTGCCATAAAGTATTCAACAAACTTTCTTACCTCAGGCTTATCCAAGCTCTTAGCATTGACATAAATGAAAATAGGTCTGCTAAGAGGATTATATGATCCATTCATAACTGATTGTTCGCTAGGAAGAACAGCTTTACCATCTTTGTTGACGATAGATACTGGTCGTAGCTTATTCTTATTTTCAGCGTAATATGCAAATCCAAAATATGCTAGACCATTTGGATTGTTAGATACGCCTTGCACTAGAACATTATCATCTTCGCTAGCTGTGAAGTCACCACGAGATGATTTGCTTTTGCCTGTTACAGCTTCTGTAAAGTAATCAAATGTTCCAGAATCCGCACCTGGTCCAAACAAAACGATAGGTCTATTTGGAAACTTTGGATTGACTTGACTCCAGTTTGTGACTTTACCCTGTGCAGCTGGTTCCCACAAAGTTTTCAATTCATCGACTGTTAATTGTTTGATGAAATCATTTCTTGGGCTAACAACAACTGTCAAAGCATCAAAAGCTACAGGAAGTTCATAATATACTACGCCTTCCTTTTTGCACTCGTCAATCTCTCTTTGTAGGATTGGGCGACTTGCATTGCTAATATCAATTTCGTTACGACAGAACTTCTTGAAACCACCACCAGTTCCAGAAACGCCAACAGTCACCTTCATGCTTTTATTTTCTTTTTGAAAATCTTCAGCAATACCCTCTGTAATAGGGTATACAGTTGATGAACCATCAACCTTTACAATACTTTGTGCGTAAACAGGAAGAGAAAAAATAATCATAAGAGCAGCTAGTATGTATTTCATTTGTATAATCCTTTCAATATAAAAATACAAAAATATTATTGTTTGATTTTTTGATTGATTTAGTAAGATAAATCAATTATACGTTAGAATAATTTTTTTCTAAGTTTTTTCAACCTGATCATTTTCAGGTTCGGTTCTTTCAACTTTGACATCATCATCTTCTTCGATTGTTTCTAAACCTTCTAGCCAAGAATAACCAGATACTCGAAGAAAGTTAGTGATATGATCTAATACTGAATGAATGTATTCTGCTGTAAACTCGTATGTAACTGAAGCAGACATTTCATCTTTATTTTCGTCAATAACTTTCAAAATATACTTATTTGCCAAAGTATTCTCCCTTTTCAACTCACTTCTAATAATATGTATTCATTGAAAATCGAACATAATACATTCGAAATAAATATAATAAAACCGTAATATTAGTTTATTTTCACCAGATTTTGCAAAAATATTTCAGCACATTTTTTCCAGGAATGTTTTTCTGAACTATCGGCTACCACAGCCCTATTCAACTTTAGACAATTCATTATAGCTTCATTCAAATCCGAAGTCAAGTAACCATTTACGCCTTCTTCAACAATATCAATGGGACCCACGACCGGATATGCAGCCACTGGTGTACCAGCTGACATAGCTTCCAACATCACTATTCCATATGTATCGCTTTTGCTCGGAAATACAAATACATCACTATTAGCATACCACCATGCCAGTTCAGCACCAGTTTTGTAACCTAAAAAATACACATCAGAATACTTCTGCTTCAGTTCGTTCAAATATGGTCCATCACCAATAAAAACCTTTATCGCGTTCATTTGTATTTTACAAAAATCATCAATGTTTTTCTCGTATGATGCCCTACTGACGCATAACAATACAGGTTTATCTCTATTCGTTTCGATTCTCATGTATGGATCAAAGACGCCTCTATCTACACCTCGACTCCATACAACTAGGTTTTTGAATCCTTTAGACCCCAACATTTGCTTCATTGAGTTATTTGTCACCAACACCTTATAGCTTGACTTATGAAACAATCTCAAATACCAATATGATAATCTTTCGCTAATACCATAATATATTTTCAAATATTCTGGAAATCTTGTATGATAACTGGTTGTATGCGATATCTCTTTATGTAATGTACAATATATTTTTGCAACAATACCTAAAGGACCCTCTGTTGCAATATGTATAGCTGTTGGTTTTATTTGTTCGATCAATTTGAACAAAAGAAATGGATTATATACTATTTTGATTTCTTCGTATTTCGGTAATGAAATGTATTTGAAACCTTCATTATATGGACTTATTACATGCACTTCATTATCATTTTCTATCTCTTTCAATATTGACTTATATGTTGTAACAACACCATTGATACTATTCCATGTATCAGTCACTATCAATATTTTCATTGTTTGTCCATCTTATTATTTCTAAGGTTCCATCTAAATGTTCTACTATTGCTGTACAGCTTTCAACCCAGTCACCACAGTTTACATATTTTATACCATCTTTATCCAGTATTGTTGCATGATGTATATGCCCAGATACAACAACACTATGATCTGTGTTTTTTGCTTTTTTGATTAACTCTCTTTCAAAGTTTTCGATTATCTTCAGTTTATCTTTTGCTTGTACCTTCAAATATGCAGATAATGACCAATAAGATAAGTTCAAAAACTTTCTTATCGTATTGAATATACCATTTAACTCGATCAATCTATCATACAGCATTGCACCAAGTATTGCAACCCATTTGTAATGCACTATGATCTTATCGAATTGATCACCATGCATAATCAATGCTCGTCTACCGTCGTGCATCAAATATGTGTCGTGTGTCTTTATTTCAATTTGACCGAATGTTGTCGGGCAGTATTGACGTATCGCCTCATCATGATTACCAGGAATATAAACAACCTTTGTACCTTTTCTTGCCTTGCGTAATATCTTCTGTATAACCAAATTATGCGTCTCGTCCCAATACCAACCTCTTCGGATTTTCCATAAATCAATTATATCACCAACCAAATATAATGTATTTGAATCGTAATATTTCAAAAAAGAAAGCAGTAAATTAGTTTTACTGCTTTTGTTTCCCAGATGTATATCTGATATGAATATTGTTCTTACATGTTTCATATATCTATTTAGCCCATAATTAATCTCCACGATCATAAAGCAAATATGAATACCTTTGTGCAAGTTCTTCCAATGTCAAACAATCACCATTAGGCAATGTATATGCACATTGTATCTGATATTGCAGCTGCTCGTTCTGCTTTTCCAAATACTCAATCTCAGCAACAGCATTATCTAATGCTTGTATATGTGCATGAACAGCCAAAGACAATTCGCGCAAAGAATCCTTGATCTGTATATTAGGCTTTTGCATAAATCCTACCTATCGTTATATTCTTTACACCACGAACATCCTTATTTGTCCATGTCCAACACTGACCATCAGCATCATTGAAACATACCCACATGAGATCATACTCTGGACCATAATCAATCAACACATGAGCCAGAGCAGATCCCTTAGGCGTATCTAAAGGTATCGGGGGATCAAGTTGCAACAACAACCTTCATCACTCCCTCACATACCATAACGCTAACAGTATTAGCGCCAATGACAGTACGAAGGTAATCTCTGCCCCCATCAATAAATACGCTGTCATCGTTGCTTCTTTTGTAATCGTGTCTATATCCACTTACAATAACCTCCCCGTCTTTTGCGACAACACCAACCATTGGTTCTGATACAGCAGATGTTGCATCCGTAATCATTGCCTGATCATTCATATGATCATAAAACATACCAAAGTAATGCTTATGACCCTTTTGAACATCAGGGTTAGGAACATAAAATACATCTACAGGCATTTCATGCCATGTATCATTCTTTCGCTTTGTGCAAAATGCACCTACATACTTAGCTTTATATCTTTCCTCGATCATCTTGATCTGATTCTTGTTAAAATGATAACCCTTTGTAGGAGAAGTAAAATACATCTCAGTCATTTGATCCTCCAGGAAAACCATTCAAGAACACACCATTCACAAATTCTCTGCCGAATTCTTCAGCCTTCTCTTTAGAAGTGAATAACTGATCCCATATGCAATCATCATCCTCAAAACAGAAAATTTGCCAACCGTAACCCTTAGAAAACTGCTCAACAACCGAATCAACAAAATAAGATCGACTCATATATATCTCCAATCACTTGATATGTTTGCAATAACCATGATAACCAAAACCAACACATGTGCAAGATCTCTTGCCCGAAATCTCTGTTACTGTATATTCTTTACCAGTAGAACCCTGAACAGTCCAAACCTTGATCGTATCCTTCCTGGGTTGTGGCGTAGCGGCGACCACACCATCGATTGATACAATGTCAGCTAGCTCGATCTCACGGAATGGAAACTCGCGAACAGTTGTGGCTAAATTCAGGACAGCTCGACTCTTCTGCCATTTCTGGCTAGGGTACACTGTACCAACGAATGTTTCATACTCTTGAAGAACACCAGGAGCGTATCTAGCCACATTCTTGAAAGAAGGATTCCGTACCTTGACACGAACCTCAGTACCAACATTAGGAATCATATTGCACCTTTTTTTGGCGTTTGCGGGAATACTTTTTCTTAGAAACCACCACCCGTTTTCGATACTTCGGGCTACGAAGATCAGCAAACAATGGATGGCGACGTTTCTTCATCATGGCTATACTATATCTGATCCCAGCAAAAAAGTCAAGGGCTTTCTACAGCCTCATTCATAAACGTATTCGCAATAGATTCAGCATATTCCTTTGTCTTACACTCAATGATAATAGATAACTCTACATCATCTTGGAACAATCTCAAATACCAAAGACAATCTCTTTCTTCTATAATATACGTTCTCATTCTGATCTCTTACTGTAATGTTTGCTGCATAATGCAACAGTACCATCTACCTGAGGAGACCATGTAGATGCATATTCCCAACAATCTGGTTGACTACATAAACCTAAAATATCCTTAGCCTTATTCATATTATTCTTCCGTAATGCTTCAATCAAATCACCTTTCAAATTCAAATCAAACTCATTTGAAATAGTCATACCATCATTGCACAATGGTACATATGCAGACATATCCAAACCTAATCGATCATAGATAAGATGACGAAAAGATCCACCATCCTTAGCATGATCAACAATATGTTTCATCACCCATGCAACCACAGCTATTCTAGTTTCCATGGGTAATGCATCAACATCTTTCATGAACCAATTAGCTTCCGGCATTGACATCACTCCTTCGGAATAGCTTCAATATACTTCTCAATAGCAAGATACTGTTCTTCAGTATCTTCCATCAGTTTCTTATATTCAGAATACATAAGGTAATAGTTGAGAATGTTTCGAAATGCATGCATGTAACCACACCAATGCTGAAAATCTTCTTTTTCGAAAGCATGCAACTTGGAATAATCTTTCACGATCAAACCAGTAATACTCTCTAACATAGAACGATAGTCTTGTGTAAGAGTATCTCGAATAATACGATCAGTGATGTCATCATCAATCTTAAGATAATACATAATACACCTCAATTCATTTTGGCTTTACGTTCAGACAGAAACTTCTCAGCAATAGAAATCATATCTTTTCTACCATCATCATCTTCATCCTTCAATAGGATTGAGATGACCTGATGTAACTGCCATACAAAGACATCAACAGCAAGTTCATTATCTTGCTCAGATACCTTTTTTGATACCTCTTGAGATATTTCGATCATAGCCCAAGCAAGATCACTAGCTGAATACATAATCAATCCTTTCTATTCTCTTTTTCAAGGCATTCTATATAGATAGTAATCTCTTCTAAGAAGGCAGTTGATACAGGGATAAAATTAGGCTTAACTAAGGCATCAGAGGTATCAACTATTCTAAGCTCAAGGAGATTATTGAGGCGTTGAAGTATCGATGACATTAAATATATCCTATCATCAAACGGCGACACTTGATTATACCACCTATGCCGAGGGTAGTCAAGAACTATTTTTAGGCGTTATTGCGCCAAATATAATCAGAATTAAGAAACTTATCAAGCCTGTATTTATTAACTGTTTCCTTAGTGAAGCCGGAAGCAGGGTTGAGAATCAACCATTTATTCATACATGCATCATAAGTATCTTTGGATATTGACAGTTTATCCGTCTTCAAACAATAATGCGCCGGCGACACCGAAAGAGAAATCTCCCGAAATTAAATTAGAACCAGAATGAAGACCATCTAGTCTTGTAACATAGAGAAGTCGTCCTTTATAAAGCTCTGCATGCAAGCTCAAACCAGCAGCAATTTCTGGCTGATGCAGCTGCACATCTAAAGATGACTTAGGACTTCTTTTCGCATGCCCAGAGCTTTTCGTGCCAAAAAAATTAGCCGTATATGAATTATAGATACCATCAATAAAATACCCATTTTCAATAAGAGTATGATTCCTAGTAGCCACGCCCTCATCATCAATTAAAACACGCCCCAGTCCATAAGCAGCTCTCGGTCTATCATAGACACTAAGTAAGGGCGAGGCTATTAAAGAATTCCGCTGTTTCCATAATGGATTAAGTTCTTTACGAGCGGCTTCTGAAGAAAAAATCACACTAAAAGTATGAAACAGCTCTTCAAAAGTTTCAGGATTAAATACCACGTCATAGCGTCCATTACTTAATGGCCCAGCATTAAGCATAGCTAAACTTTCTTCATAAACTTTTTTAGCCATTTCACGAGGATTAATTTCATCTAAATTAGAATAGCTATAACTAATATAATCAAAAGCCTGCTTATTTTCATGCTCAAGTAAACATGAACTAGTCGCCCTTACTTGCTTGCGCAATAGCTCAGAATTTACGCCTTTAGAGTTCCTTATAAAAGTCCTCCCACTAGAAAATGCTAAACCATTATAGGGAACAGATTTTACTCGATCAGATAAACTAAAAACTTCATTTTCTAATTCTCTAGCTAAAGCTAATTTTTCTTCTATCGTAATACCTAATTCTTGATTGAATTCTACATTATCATCTATTACATTAATAGTTTCTAGAGCTAAAAGCTGCTTAGGATTAGGCATTGAAAATTTAAGAGTCAGCATTGCTTGCTCACAGACAGCCTTTAAAGATTCTGAATCTAAAGCTTCGGTATAGCTCACTCCCACTTTCCCATCAAGAAATAATCTAACTCCTAATACCTGATTCTGAGTAATTTTTTGCTCTAAAACTTTTCCTTTATCATGAGAATAAATTTCAGAATTAGAATCTTTCATCAGCACTTCATAATCATTCACGCCAAGCTGCTTACAATTAGTCGAAATTTCCTCTAAAACTAAATCTACTTTTCTGTCAGTCATTATGAAAGCTCCCCACCGACTAATATCTCATCAACTTTAAGAGGCGGCTGTCCTACCGTTACTGGAACTGAGCCACTAACCGAACCGCAGATTCCAGCTGCTAACTCTAACTCTTTACCCACCATCGAAATTTTCTGTAATATTTCAGGACCAGTACCGATTAAAGTCGCTCCGTTAACGGGCTTAGTCAATTTACCATTTTCGATTAAATAACCACTATTCACCGCAAAATTAAACTCACCAGTACCAGGAATCACACTACCACCACCTAGGCTCTCAGCATAGAGACCGTAATCTATAGAAGAAATTAATTCATCCCGAGAAAAATTACCTGGGCAAATAAAAGTATTACGCATACGTGAAGCTGGTGCATAACGATAACTTTCGCGCCTAGCAGAGGCACTCAACGGATACTGAGTTTTTAAATGCCCGACATAATCCACTAGAAAATTCTTTAAAACCCCATTCACGATTAATTCAGTCCGTTGCGCCTGACGCCCCTCATCATCGATTCTGATGCTGCCCCACTTATCAGCAATGGTTCCATCATCTACCGCAGTAACTGCTGAATTTGCGATCTGCTGATTCATCTTATCCCAAAAAACACTAGAACGCCTTTGGACACTAGTAGTCTCTAAAAGATGCCCGCAGGCTTCATGAAAAATAACACCACCAAAAGCATTCTCTAAAATAACTGGCATTTTTCCAGCAGGGCAGGCTATCGCAGAAAGCTTTCTTAATGCTCTTGAAACGACTTTTTCTCCAAGGCTCTCAGAATCAAGCTGACGGATAAAATCCATATCCATGGTCGCCCCTGGAGCTTCATAAGCATCCTCTCTTAAATTGCCATCCTCGGCGATAGCTGTTACGCTGAGGCGAATATAATTACGAATATCAGAAATATTTAAGCCTTCTGAATTATAGATCTGCACTTCCTGTCTGCTTTGTGCAAGATTTAAATTCACCTGAATAAGCTTCTCACTCAAAGAACGCATCTGCCTATCCATATTTAATAAAAATTCGATTTTTTCTTGCCAGTCTTCATTCTTTAAGCCAGAACTCAAATCACTCCCCAAAAGGGTTTTAGTAAATGGTAACGCAAGCCTTTCTTTAGAGAGACTTGTAGTAGACTTAAGATTAGAAACTATTTTTAATAGCTCTAGCTCATCTAAAGTACTTGCGGTACCGTAATAAACTTCAGAACCGTAAATTAAGCGAATACCTAAACCAAAATCTATACCAGAATTAATCGAATCTAGTTGTTTAGAAGCCTGCTTAAAAGTTAAATGATTTTTTCTTTCGATAAAAATATCACAGAAATCAGCTCCCTGACTCAATGCATGATTAATAAGATTCTCTGCAATTTTAGGATCTAAAAGAGGTTCCATCTGTCTCAATCATAACAAGAAGCATTCTAAGACCGCTAGACAAGAGGCAAGTTAATATAAGCACACAAAGATACTTAAAATATTAAGCTAGGTATCTCCGACTGGGGAAGCATTGATACCTAGCTTAATTTAAGATGGTGGCTCAAATAAAACACCATCTTATTTTCTCAGCGATTATCGTGTGAGGAAATCTATGCCGAGAAAACGCTCTGAGTGATGGGTTTTGCATAGAACGCTTAACCCATCTATGTTTCAACGATATGCAGAATTATTAATTGACCTAAACCTTAACAGGATATAATATAGTCCCTGAGGGTTGGTGTGCGTAGTTCTGCTTCAAAAGACTTCCACTCAGCCCTCTTTAATCAAGTTTTAGATATTGTAGATTAGACCACC
>OGWG01000176.1_pt1 | contig 11507 bp, 9 predicted proteins | sample 1575911 | NCBI WGS metagenome assembly OGWG01 (sample SAMN07581534, study PRJEB24739) | freshwater metagenome
GTTTCCCAGTCACGATACCAACTCATATGCCAGATCATATAGAAAAGAAAATGGTATTATGGGAATCCACCGCAAGTAAATCTAAAGAATTAGAACTAAAAACATTATTTAAATCTACTTTTGATCTTCATATTTTAATTATGAATGTTGAAGCATTGTCTACTAAAAAAGGAAAACAATTTGCTGAAACATTTTTAAATTGTCACAAAGCTTTAATGGCAATAGATGAGTCTACTACAATTAAAAACCCAGGAGCAATCAGAACTAAATCTATTATAGATTTAGGTAAAGATGTTAAATACAAAAGAATTCTTACAGGATCACCGGTAACTAAATCTCCATTAGATTTATTTACACAATGTGCTTTTTTAGATCCTTGGTTATTAGATCATCAATCTTATTATTCATTTAAAACTAGATATGCTATTACAAAACAAATTAATGTATCAGGTCGTATGGTACAGATTGTAGTTGGTTATAGAAATTTACCAGAACTATCTGAAAAAATTAAACCATTCTCACACAGAGTTTTAAAAGATGATTGTTTAGATTTACCTCCTAAAACTTTTATGAAAAGAACTATTCAATTAACTGAAGAACAAAGAAAAGTTTATAAACAAATGAAAGAAATTGCACTTGCTACATTAAATGGAAAATTAATTACAACACATAATGTTATAACTCAATTAATGAGATTACATCAAATTACTTGTGGTCATTTTAAATCTGATGATGGTCAAATACAAAAAATTGCTAATAATAGATTAGATGAACTAATGGATGTTTTATCTGAAATGGAAGGTAAAGCAGTTATTTGGGCTCATTATAGATACGATATAGAAGTTATTGTTGAAGCTATTAAAAAAGAATATGGAGATAATTCTGTTGTAACTTATTATGGAGATACATCTACTGATGATAGACAAAAAGCAATTAAATTAATTCAAGATAAAGATAGTCCGGTAAGATTTATTGTTGGCACACCACAAACTGGTGGATATGGAATTACATTAACAGGTGCATCTACAATGATTTATTATTCTAATGGATATGATTTAGAAAAACGTCAACAATCAGAAGCTCGTATAGATCGTATTGGTCAAGAAAAACCAATGACTTATATTGATATTATTGCAGAAAATACTGTAGATGAAAAAATTGTTAAAGCTTTACGAACTAAAGTTGATATTGCAACTCAAATTATGGGAGAAGAGTTGAAGGAGTGGATATAAATTTCCACTCCTCCTCGTTGTAAGGGAACATTATTTATAATTTTTATACATTAAATATCCTACAACTATAAAAGAAATAACAAAAAATATTCCAATTGTTGTCATTATTTAATATCTATTTTAACGCCTTCAATTTCTTTAGGTTCGTTAAAACCAAGTTTAATTTTAAGTAGACCATCTTTCATTTCAGCTTCATCAACTATTACATCTTTAGCTAATTCAAACTGTTTGAAAAATTTTCTAAATGCTAGACCTTTTTGTACATAGTCTACATTCTTATCTTCTACTTTTCCTTCTATTGTTAAGATACCGTCTTTAACTTCTACAAGTACATTTTCTTTATTGTAGCCAGCTAAACCGATTTCTAAACCATATTTCCCTTTTGAATATTTTACCACATTGTAAAACGGGAAAGATTGTACTTTTGACCAACCGTCAAAAATAGTTTCAAACGCATCATCAAAAAACTTTGTTGATCCGTTGAATAGTTGCTTATTTAAATTATTGAAAACTTCTAAGTTTGTCATAATTATCTCCTTTGTTAAAGCAAGTTAATTGACCCACCCCTATGGTGCAGTCTTGTATATTATATAGTGATTAGTTAAAGTATTTCAATACCCTAGTTCATCATAGGATTCATTTTTATTTGATGAACTTTCAATGTTTATTTTACGTTCTATATTAGATTTTTCTCTTGTAATATGACCTATTACTGTTCCTTTATTTGAACCTTCTTTAATTCTATATCCATGAGTTCCACTACCATTTATTTCAACTTCTTTTCTGCTTTTTAATAATGCATTATTTTTTTCTTCAATTTGTTTAGATTCATAGTTTCTAGCAATTAAATTTTCAGTAAAACTTATTGTATGAATTTCTTTTAAATCATTTTCTCTATCTAAGAATTTATAATTTAATCTTTCTACTACAAAATCTTTTGTTATTTTATTGCAAATTGTTTCAGGGTCGAACTCACCACATGAATAAACATCAAACTGCATTAATGCTGGACTTACTTCGTCCCATACATGCATTACGATATGACTTGTTTCTATAATAGCAGCACCAGTAATACCACGATTACCAACCATGTTAGAATATTTAACATAAGGACCCATCATTACTTTCATTCCAATTTCAGAAATGAATTCTTCTAGCCAACGCCTAAGAAACTCCTCGTCCATGGGAGGATTGATAGCCTCTGCACGAACAATTAAATGTTTGTGAACAAGTAATTTATTATTCATTAACTGACATTGTATGATACTTTTGGACTCTGTCAAACCATTTGCTTTCATATTCTGAAAGTTTTTTTTCGTCCATCAGAAACTGTTGGTACTGTCCATCCTTAGTACACATAGCAATCAAACCTTGTTCTATAGGCCCATAATTTTTTTTATGAGCCAACGAATAGGCAGCTATCTGATAGAAATAGTCTTCAATCCATTCTTCTTTCTTTAATTTATTTGATTGTTTAAAGTCTATAATAGTTTCTTTACCTTTAAATTGACCAACTAAATCAGTAGAACCAGCCCATTTATCTTCATAAGCTAAACTTACTTCAGATCCATATATAAGTTTAAGTGGATCTAAGTTATCTATTATCTTATGAGCCATGATCCTTGCTGTAGCTCCATCTGTGGATAAGTTTAAATATCCTATGCCGTTTAAATAATTTTCTAATACATAATGCATTTCAGTTCCCCTTGAGGCAGCTTGGGTCGTGATCCTTTGAGCTTGTTCATATCCAACTCTTTGGCGCCAGGCGTCTAATGATTGCTTCTTATCTTCACTTTGAGTTGCGTAAAGGATAGTTGTTACTGAAGGAACTTTCTTTTCATTAACCTGATAGGTCCGTGGGCCGTGATCATCGTCCCGTGTATACTTAGTATAGGTATATTTCTTTTCCCATCTAAAATCAGTGACAATGAAACTGGTATCTTGTCTAATAAGTTTCATGATTCTTATTAGATTAACTTAAGATATTGGTCAATTGTTATTTAATAAATCTAAATGCTATAACTATTAAAGTAAGTATCAAGGCTCCCATGCCAGTAATCATTGACCAAAGAATTTTGTCAACTTTCTTTTCTATTTTATAAATCGCACAACTCATATGCTTGAGATGATTGTTTTTTATAATAGATACTTCTTTTTTAACATCACCAATCTTCGTATATAGATCAATTAAATGTTCAGTAGTTCTAGACTGTATGATTCTCTTCATACTTGTGTCCCTCTCTGTGCTATTAAATTTCCTAATGGATCATTAGGGAATAAGGCTTGAAATTGGTTAGCTTGTAAATTAGATGGTACTTGTTGTTGTGGCTTTGCCATAAACTGTAATGGTTGTAATTTTTGTACGCCCGGTTGATAAACAGGAGATGCTTGTGATTCAAGCATATTAATTTCATCTGTTTTTCTAACTGCTTTTGCTGTACCTTGTAAAAAGTTCATACCTTGAGCAACTTGTGGTGCAGAAGATTTTTCAACTATTGGAATCTCAGGATAGAATTGACCTCTTAATTCTGGTCTAATATCTCTGATATTAAAATTAATACCCGGTATTTTTTTAGGGGTTGTTAATAAATATTCCATAATTTCTTCATTATTAATTTTTTTGTAATTAACTTTAGGGAAATCTTTATCTTCATCAGCAGCCCAGTTTAATAATTTAGTTAAATATTGGTTTTTACCTAATTGAGATTGTTTACCAGCTTTAGCTAATTTTTGTTCAGTAGTAAATAAACCTAACATGTTTCTTACAACTTGTGGATCTGATAATGCATATCCACCATATAATCCTAATAATGCAAAACCTAATACTCCGTTTGGACCTTGAGATGAAGCAGCTAAGAAAGGTACAACACCACCAGCAACTGATTTTAAAGATCCTAATGTAAATCTTCTTTGTAAGAATGTAGATGCATCAGCAAATTCTGCAGCATATTCTTTTTCCATTAAATCAATTAAACTTTTTAAACTTTGATAACCTTCTCTTCCTTTTTGACCACCGCCATATAATTGTATAAATTTTTCTTTTGCTAAATCAGAATTATCCCAACCTAAATTACGTTTAAATTTTGCAACATCAAAGTTTGCTACATGATCTGCACCTAATTTTAATTCTGTATAAGGTTGAACTCCTATACCTTTTTTAAGTGTTACTTCAGGAACAATAGCTCCTGGTGTATATAATTCTTTAGTTAAACCTTCATTATAAATTTCATCAACATATTTTCTTTTAATTCCACCAGACTTCTCAGCTTCTTCAAGCAATTGATAAAAAGGTTTATTAACTAACTCTGGTTTCTTTTCATAACTATTTAAAAATGCATCCCAAAAATATCTTTGTCTCATTCTGTCATAAATTTCTTTACCAACAGAATCTTTTCTGTCTGTACCTAAAATGTACTGTAATTCTTTTAAAGCACCTGGGTTATTATCTTTAAATATTTCATTAAATGTTTCTTTCCACATCTTATCTGGTTCAATAGATGTTTTACCTGCGATTCCAATTATACCTTTATTAGTGAATAATTGAGAATCTGTTTTCATTATTTGTCTTGCAACTGGTGAATTAAATGGTTGTACTACTGTGGTAAAGAATTGATTAGCTGCAGTTAATTGTTTACCAAACTCATCTATTTTGGTTGCAAATAGTTTTAAACCATCTTGAGCACCTTGTTCACCAAGTGTAGATTTAAGTGCTTCATATTTTTCTTTACCAGCTTTACTGTTTAAAAAAGCTGCTGTGTTAGCTGGATTAGCAACTGTATTAAAATCTTCTTTTAATCCTTTTCTTAAATCAAATAATAAACCTCTTATATCTTGTAATTTAATATTTTGTGTAGCTCTTGTAATAGCTCTATTCAATCCTAAATATTCTTTTGGAGTTATAAACTCACTGCCAAATCCTATGTTTCTTATTCTTTGAGCAAGATCTACAATTGGATCTTCAAATTCTGTTAATGCACGCATTGATTTATCAGATATATCAATTACATTTGGATACTGACTTCTTAATGCATCAGAAATAGATTGTGCACTTTTAGCTGTTGCAGTAGTTGGAATAACTCTTGGATCACCAATTAAATCTGCAGTTGCAAATACGTTTTTATATTTAACATCAATACTGTTTAAGTATTTAACAAAGTTTGCTTGCATTGTAGGTAATGCTTGCCAAGTTAACATTGTTGTATGTTCAATAGGAGCTCCAGCTTCTAATCTATCCAACATACCTTTGTATAATTCTTTTTCTACATTATTCCTATTAGCAGATCTCCATCTAGATATAAGTGGAAATACCCCGATAGTTTTAAAAAAACCATTAGCTAATTTACCAAGAAATGTATTTGGATCAGCAGCAGCAGATAATGAAAGACTAACTTTATTTTCTCTTAAACTTCTAGCCAAAGCTTCTGCATTTTCACCTTTTAAACCAAGCAATCCCTTAAATCCTCTTCCAGCCATTTCTAATACTGGACCTAATCCTGCGGCAGCACTGTTAAACATAATTGCATTACGCATTGCTTCTGTTGCATGAACAGCTGCTTGTTCTACAGGTGGTAATTTATTTATTTCATTATCAGATATTTCTCCTAAATCTAATGTTGAATAAACTCCAAAGTCTGTTGCAAAGTTGGCAAGATCAAATGTTGCTGAACCTGCTCCTGCTCCTGCAGCACCGTACAATTGTGATTTAGCTTCTGTTGCTAATAATTGTGTTGGTCCTCTTTTGGAAAGTAAAGCAATATCATCTGCAACACCACCTACAAAGCCTGCAGTTCTACTTAATAACTTAAAATTTTTAATTAAAGGTAAATTACTTAATACACCTCTAAATCTATTTAAATCTTTTGCAGCAAAATCAGCTGGGTTCATTTGAATACCATAACCAGCATTGATACCTGGTTTAAGTACAGAATTCATAATTTTATCTTTATCTTGTAAGTAAGCAAATAAAGAACCACCTACATCTCCAACCATTTCCATATCTGCACGTGTTACACCTTCATCAGAAAATGGAGATATACCTTTAGTTGCTGTTGTAAATGGTTGTGCTTGTTCTGTTTTTCTTTTTGCGATTGCTTCGGCTGCTACGTCTCTTTCAGCTTCTAATTCACCAACACCTCTGTATCCTTTTAAAATACCTTGCCTAAATGCATCATCTACAGCACTTCTTTGTTCCTGTGATAAACTTCTAGGATCAAATGCTTTACTATCAATAGCTGATTGTATTTCTGCAAGTGTTGCCATTATTTTAATTTAATAGTTTCTAAAGTATTAATTGTTTGTTTATTTTGATCTTGTTTTTGAACACCAAATTGTTTGTTGTAAAATTCTTGAACAACTGGCATATTTTTATATTTAGTTAAAACGTATTCATTATTACCACCAGCACCTTGATATAAGTTAATTGTTTGTCTGAACTGTTGATCTAATTCATTTAATAATGAATTATAATTTTTCTTAATTGTTTTAGTTGAACCAACCCATGGATGGATTTCAGTTCTAGCTTTAGCATTATCAATATCTTTTTGTGTTAATCGGTCTTCAGATTTGTTTGCATTAGCAACGATGTATTGCATTCTTGTTTCAATTAACGCTCCTCTTGCAAGAATTTCTAACTCTTGATCTGTCGGTCTTATACCTCCAAATTTATTTCCAGCTTCAGTTCCTTTAGCATATAAGGAAGCTACATAACCTTTATCTTGTAACTTAGCTAATCTTTCGTCAAAAGTTTTTAAAGCCTTTGCTCTCTCATCAGGATCTTTAATATCTGATATAATTTGTTGTCTAATATAGTTATCCGCTTCAACTGAAGTTACATCTACTCCTGTTAAACCTTTTCCTAATGATTCAAATGTACCTATAATTTCTTCATATTCTCTTTTTAATCTTCCATTTGGACCGATTAAATTATCAGGCATACTTAAAACTTGTTGAGCCATTGAATAACCTAATGATTGCCCATTCATTTGTGCAATAGCTTTTTGTTGTTTATCTGTGCTTGGTGAAATTGTTTGAAAATTAGTTACACCTAATGGCACCATAGAGAAACCACCTTCTTTGTTTGGTATTTTAATTAATTCTGTACCTTCAGCATACGGTCCACCTTTTTTAGCTGTATATAAATCAGCTGTAACATATTCACCCAATCCAAATTGAGAAGGTATTAAAACTCTTTTTGTTTCTGTATTAACTGGTATACCACCTGCCATACCTTTTCTTTCTTCTTCTAGTTCTAAAAATTTGAGAGCAAGTTTAGATCTTGTATCTTGTTCTTTAACATATAAAGCTAAAGCAGCATCAACTGCTTCAGTTCCTGCACCACCTAATACTTCTAAAAATCCTCTTACACCTTTTCGTGATGTTTTACCTGTTAATAGACCAGAAGCTAACTTCATTAAAATTAAACTTGTAGCCTTATCATTTCCGCCAGACAAATTCATAAATTTATTATAGAAAGTATCAAATCTAGATTTTTCATCTTCAGTTAATCCTTTAGATGTAGTTTCAATTAATTTTTTACCAGCTTCAGATTTATTTTCTTGATCTTTTGCTAAATCTGCAATTTCGTTAGCATTTAAATTTGTTGCTGGTGGGTTAGGTAAATTTGCCTCGTTTGTTACTTTACCTTTTAATAATGGGTTTTGAGTTTGAACAGCATAAGGAGATACAACAGTTTCTACTGGTTGTTGTTGAATTCCAGATTGTTCATTCTTTTGATAAGCTTGTGTTAATGCTGCTGTCGCTTGTTGTTTTTCAGTATCAGTTAATTCTCTTCCTGTTTTTTGTTTGTAAGCGTCAATTTTATCCATTACTATTCTTACATAATCTCTAGGTGGCCCTAATAATTGTGTTGATGATGCTTCACCCATAACATCTCCTGCATATCCTGGTTGAGCCTCTGCTGGAAAACCTTTTACATATTCTGGTTTTTTAACTTGAGTTATTGGTTCTCCTGCTTTAGTTTCTGTTGCTAAAGGTGCAACTGCTGTTCCTAAATAAAAAGGTAAACCTTTTAAAGATGCTGGATCTGTGTATTGCCCAGCTTTAGTTCCTTGCAAATATTGTGATACACCTGCTGCTCGCGGATAACCTGCTTGTGTTAAACCTCTAATACCAAATCTTGCGCCACCTATTGCTTCTCCAACTCCTAATGCAACTTGTCCTGGATCTCTACTTTCAATTCCTTGTGCAATATCTTGATAACCTGCTACAACTCCTGTTCCACCTAAACCTACATTAACAAGTGGTTTATCTAAAACATTTAATAGTTCACCACTTCTTGTCATTGCTTGTTGTCCAAGTCCCATTGCTGGTCTTGCGGCTTGAGCTGCCCGATAAGCTTGATAACCTGCTCTACCTGCTTGATACATTCTTGGAATTTGTGCAAGTATACCATAAACATGTTTACCAATGTTTCCTGTTTTTACTTGTTCGTAATGTCTTGCTTTATTTCTAAATAAAGGTCTTTTTAATATTTCGTCCATAGCTCATCTACCTTCTAAATGCTGCATATGCACCAAGACCAGTTCCTACTAATTGAGCTAGTGGGTTAGATCCGGGAGCCGTGGTCGCTGTAAGTGAGCTCTGTGATGTTGGTAAGTTTGTCATTATACCTTTTAAGAACTCTGTTCTTTGATAAGGTTCATAGGCTTGTTGTAATTGTGTTTGTCTTTGTGCTTCTAAAGCAGCTTGACCTAATTGCTGTTGAATACCACCAGCTTGTAATAAACTTTGTATATCTGCTTGTTGCATAGCTTGTTGTTGTGCACCTGCTCCAAGTAATGCTTGTCCTGCACCTAAACCAGTTTGTGCTTGTAATGCTTGTTGTTGTTGTGCTGCTCCTAATGCAGTTTGAAATCCTTGTGCTTGTGCTTGTCCAATGTTAGCAAGTCTAGCTCTTTCTATTTCAGCTTGAGCAACACCTTGTCTTCCACCACCAAATGCACCTGCGCCAACTGCTTGAGCAGATAATTGGTTTTGTGCCATTTGTGCTTGTCTATTAATTTCATCTGTTACATATGATTGATATGGATTAAAGAATTGAGAAATATTAGGTGCTCCATAAGCTGATCCTAATCCTGCTTGTAAACTTGTTATTCCTTGTCCTACCGCTTGTCCACCAACACCTGTTTGTCCTGCTGTTGTAAAACCTTGTTGTTGTAATGCACTTGGTGCAGCAACTTGTAATGCTGGTAATGCAATTGGTGTCTGTGCTAATTGTGCAGCTTGATCGTAAAGTGCAATTTTTCTAGCTTCAATCTCAGGAGCTTCACGAACAGTTTGCATCTGAGTTGTATTAGCTGGTTGTCCTCCACCGCCTCCTGATCCTCCTCCACCAAAGTATTGTCTTAAACCTGTTTCTTCATTAATGGTACCCGCACCACCATACATCTTAAGTATTCTTGCTTCGAATTCATTAATATGTGCAAGTTCTGTATCACCATTTATACCTTTACCAGAAATATCTTGATAAAGTTTTTTAAATAGTATTATCTTTTGTTTAAGTGTAAGTGTTGATATATCAATCATAATGGTTTTTCTAATTGTACGTGTGTTTTAATAAAGCCTTTATGCTTTAATATTTTTTCCCAACCTGGTCTTGTAAATATTTCCATCTTTTTACATCCTAATGATCTTGCCCAATTTACTACATTATCCATAAAGTCTACCCAACTTTTATAATCTGTTCCTGTTGTAATCTTACAGTCACAAATTTTATAGTTTGGATACTGTCTTATTTCAGTAACACAAACACATTTTACTTTATTCTCGTTACTATCATATGCCACCCAAAGTTGCATTATACCTTTTTCAAGCCATTCCTTAACATGAATAGCATCAGCAAAACCACCAGCTCTTTCACAAGATTTTTGTATTAAATCTTCTACTAAAGGCCAAATACTAGAAATTTCATTAGCATTAAACGTAATTAAATCTAATGCGACTTTAGCATTTTTAGTTTTGATAGGTAGAACTACTACATTATCAGTGTGTTGTAACTTTTCTGCTTGCATCTAATAAATCAAATATTCTTTTAAATCTTTTTTGTTGTTCATAAAAATATGCAGCACCCTTAGCTCTCATATCTTTCATACTTGTAGGTGAAGCACCTGCCATAATGCCTGCTCCTAAAACAGCATCTGCCCTAGAAACAAATTCACCATCAGCAAGTTGTGCTAATATAGTATCTTCATCTTTATCACCATTACCTGATCCATCTTCAACATATCCAGTTGCTCTTACATAATTGTTTACATCATTTTCATCATGAGTAACTTTAGATGGTAAGTAGTTAATTCCACCTTCATTAAATTTTGGTATTACACTTGCAATACCTTTACTTGGAACAATATTAACAATACCTCCTTTGTTGTATGGAGTGTATAAAGGATTGCCTGCAGAATAGTTATAAGGATAAGAAGGTGTGTATCTTGGTTGAGTTGTAGATCCTAAATTTTTAATTTTTTCTTTTTGTTCTGCTAACAATCTTGCTCTTGTTTCAGAATCAAGTTTCATAAATTCTTCTTGTGACATTCCTTCTGGAATTTCTTCAGGAGTTAAAAGTGCTGTTGCTGCTGGTGCCGCTAAATATTTAATACCAAATTTTGTAGCAGGTGATAATTCTTCATAAGCTTGTTTACCTTGCATGTAAACATCTTTAATGTCTTTTGTTATTCCAGTTAAAGGTGCAGCATCTGCCATTAATGTATTGTACTGAGCAAGATTAGATCCTGCCGCAACGTTTGATGCACTACCTACAAATGGTTCCATTTGTGCTAAAGCGCTTGCTTCAGCACCACCTGTACCTGCAAGTTTTAAAGCTTCCATTGTAGTTCCACCTTGTGCAGCAAGGTTCGCTGCTTGTGCTTGTGCCGCTGTATTAGAGCCTAATGCTTCAATACCAGCGCCAATTTCACCTACTCCGTAAGTTACTCCAGCAGCTAATAAAGCATCTCTTAATGATTTAGATGTGGATTTTCCCCTTAGTTTTTGAACTCCGAATGTAGCCAAAGCGGCAATTAAAGCTGGGTGCATATTATTATTTAGTTAACTAGCTATTATTATAACTAAATAATGTAATACCTACAATATCCTTACTTTTTTAATGTTCTAGAATCTATGCCACTATTTATGGCATTTCCTGGTGCGGACTTTTATGTTGCTGCCAGTAATGTAACCAGTGAACGTCCCATACCTTTCGATGAGAAGAAATTTTTAGCACAACAGGCAGGTGTACGTGATCCATTTGTTCAAGTTGGT
>OGWG01000177.1_pt1 | contig 11468 bp, 22 predicted proteins | sample 1575911 | NCBI WGS metagenome assembly OGWG01 (sample SAMN07581534, study PRJEB24739) | freshwater metagenome
TGTAGCAATATTGTATGGATTAGGACCTATTAATGGTGTTATTGTTTGTGTAGGGAATACATATACACCTACAAAGCCAGTGGCACCTATAAGAACATCTTCAGCTCTTGTATTCAAATAATCAATGCCATATTGTACATCATTTATAGCAACATCATAATTTATAGGCAATGGAAGTATAAGCTGTTTAAACCAATCAGTATTAAAGAAATTAGATACAAAGGTATATCCTATTGAATTGAATATCTTATCTACAATAGTACGAATAAATAAAGCAGGAGTGCTTTCTGTAAAGGGGTCTACTTGCCCAATAACATTCCAATCTTTAAACTTCATTACAAACTGACAAAAGTTATCCCCTACAAAATAGGTATTTTGCCAATCAGAAGTATTTTGTGTTTTGCCAAAGGTGATATTCCCAAAATTTAATTGATATATAAATTTATTTTTTATATCTGCTACCCAGTCCACATTGTTCCCATAGAATGATACCTTATATTGTAATCCCTTCCAATAGAACCTATCCTGTTGTGTTGTTACACTTCTCACTTGTGCCCTACCTTCAAAGAATGGAAGACCATCTACTATAATTGTAGCAGGAAGCAAATCCTGTTTACTTAATGTCACTTCACCTACATCATAAAAACGTGAAAATATTAAGTCATTTTGTTTTGTTGCAGGTAAGTCAAAAGAATATTCACTTCTACTTCCACTATTAATAGCAATGCCATTTCTATCCTTTAAAGCAAAGGTTAAATTAAGGTTCAAATCCTTATCAGGAAGATCTGCCTTTAATCCATCAATGTATATTTCTATCCTTGCCATTAGTTTTGTTGTAAGTTTACATAGTTTGACATTCTAAATGTCACCTTTACATTTACCAGTTCATTTGTTTGGCTCCATATCAGTTCTGCATCATCTACAATTACAGCAACAAATCCACTTTTTACATTAAAGTTATAATAAGCATTCATCGGATCGTGCCATTCCATATACACTTCAGGACTGCTTAGTAATTCCATAAGCCAATAGCCTACTTCTGGAAGATAGTATTCACTTTCTACTTCAAATACTTTTTCTGCTACACTGTTTATCTTAAACCTACCCTTATCAAAGGAACGTATAGGTGCTAAATAAGGTCCTAAAGAAAATGAAGCATCCCATCGTGCAGGAATTTGTCCTGTTTCTCCTTTAGATACTTCTTTGAATATGTTTGTCACTTTAAATGTAAAAGCTTCACTACCCCCTAATCTGTTCATCCATAGTAACCGCACATTTGTAGTGCAACATTCTTTTATTTGAAAGACATAAAGCTGTGAAGAAATAGTATACCCAAATAGAGTTAAATTTCCTGCTGATACAGTATAGTATGCTACATTGGCAAAGCTTGTAATACCACCACTATCCCAAGTAACACCTGTAAGGTTAGGCACACCTACACCAAATGTTTGTGGAATAAAGAAATTATTGCCACTATATTTTTTTACCCCTGTTTCTATCAATGTGAAACTACTATCAAATGTAAGTACCTGAAAAGCATTAAGGCTTGAATCCTTTGGTAAGAATGTCATATACTCATTTTCAGTATTACATATAGGTTTGATGTAATTTATACTAAAGGGATGTGTAACTAGTGCAGGTTGCCCACCACCATAACTGATACAATAATTGTTAAATCCCTGATTCTCATTGAAGGGCTGTGGTGCTCCACTTAAAGCATAGTTTGTAGTAAGAATATCAGTACCCGGTGCAACTGCTAATAAACCTGTAACTGGATCTACAAAGTAGTAAATGATAATCCCTACAAAAGAACCTTGTATATCAGGATTACTAGATATGTAAGGCTGTGCAAAGTTAGCACCAAATATACTCGTTTGTGCTTGTGGTTTTGGCTGATTCAATGTCTGTAATATTCTTGAAAAATCAAATTCAAAATAATACACACTACCTAAATTGTATATTGGTGATTTGTCAATAAAGGTAGTAGTACCATCTACTACTGCTGTCAATCTTGCCTTTACAATAGGATTCACATTGTTGTTGGATGTTACCCACAAGCAGGGAGCATACATCGAATTGGTATTATATACAGGTCCGTAAACTAATGCCATTATAATTTGTTTAAAAGTTCAATTAATTTGGGATGTGGGTATACATCTGATTTATCCTTTCTAACACTATTATGTGTGTATATTCCGGGACATCCTAGTATAGCAGAAGCATCTATGTCAAAGCTATTGTTAAACTTGTCATCTATGCCATATTTGTCGCAAAGGAATACCAATAATTCTTTAATACTTTTTAGTTGTTCATCAGTATAGGAATGCCAATACTTAAATCCTTTGAAGGGCTTATCTAATATTGTAACTTCATCTTCATTTATTCTTTTGCCTACATAGTTGTAAAAGCCATCTTTCTTCTTTGTCAAATATCCCCAGTTGCATACTTCAATACCTATGCTAATCTTATCTAACCAATAGAAGGGGGCATCAAACATTTTAAATATTTCAGGTCTTAATCCTAAATGATATGCCCAATATTTGTCATCAAAACAATTAAGTATAGTTCCATCTGCATCTATAACATAAGCAGTTGCAATCCTGTCGGCATTACTATTCCACCAATCTATTGTATTCTTAGCAGAGCCATTCCCTGCTGTATGGTGTAAGTATATTTGTTTCTTCTCGTGCTTCTCTTTAATGTATTGTTTGTCTGATAGTTCATACTTAATGATGTTCATATTATTAGTTTAAATAGTTATTTAATTCTTCATCATTAGTTGCATTGGTATCAAATGAAGATACAAAATCATCAAAAGAACTTCCCGGTGTAAGCTTCACTTGTGTTAATGCTGATACCCTTTGAAATGCAAGTTTTTCACTATCTGTTGCAGCTGCAAATTGGTCATCATACTTTGTAGGGTATAGGCAAATATCATAGTTTTTAACCCAATTTAAAGGCCAATAAGCATAGATGTCATATCTAACTGTATCTGTATTTTCACCAAGGGCCGTATTTGCTGCTGTTTGATTGAATTCTGCTTCTTCGTATGTCATAATATTTAATTTGTATAATTTTCTAATGTATCTGATATTAAAGAAGTGATAATATTATCCATAGCATCACTAATTAATCTTTGTATTTCTTCATTTGTTTCTTCCAGTGCATCATTTATAGCACCTGTCTTTTTTCCCATTGCTTTGCTGTTCTTTGTAGGCATCCCTTCCACACTTTGTTTCTTTGCTATTGCAAATGCTACCCTTGTAGCTTCCTTATCATTTGATATGCCTAACTTTATCTTAGCAAATTTAGTTAATCCTTCTATCCTTGGCCTTGCAAATGGATTCTTTATCTTGTCGGCAGGTACACCATAATTCTGATACATACCATAGTCATTCAAAATAAAATCAATCCTGCCACCTATATCTGTTGAAGTAATTTGATAATTGATAGTGCTTATTAAATCGCCTGTCATAACGTGACCTTGTAGTTCAAAGTTCCTTATAACTGCTTTTTTAACCAATTCTGCAATAAGCTTTAACAATTCTTCAAAATCTTCATTCATTTTCTTTTACTATTTATCCTTTCTATTACTTTTTCCACATCCATTCTTACAATATATTCTGCATTGTAGATGGTTTTTAAAATAGCTATAAACTTACCCTTGTAATTGTATGGCTGTACTGCCCTAATTTCATTAACATCAAAGACAATATCTTCAAAATCCATCATATCAGGTGATTTGGCTACAAATTTTACTCTACTCATATCAGTTCATAATCATTTATGGATGGAGGAATATCATTATCAGTAGGTAAGGCAGCAATGTCTACAACATCAATAGGGCAGTCCATCTGATACCATATATTAAAGTCGCATTTTAATAGACACACACTATCATTGTGAGCATCACTAATATAATCTGTTCTTACAGGACCTTGGAATCCTATCTGATAGGTTGTCAGTCTTCCTATTCTGTTAAATTCACTTAATACATTAACTGCTAAAGCTTCCAAATCTCTAAAAACTTCTACTATACTTCTTTGGTTAATAGTGCCATCATTGTTGTAGTACTGTAAATCACTAAAAACTATGGTGCATTGTAGAGTGTTTGTAAATCTTTTTTCTTTTATCTCCAAAGAACCAGTTGGATATAAGAATTGTACTGATGGATATAACTTCCCCACAGTATTTTGTCCTGTCCAGTTGTTTTGTATGTTAGTGTTTATATCACTATACCAGCTAAAATGGTAAAAACCTATCCTTCCCGGTGTGGTTATATTTAAACTTTGACACACTTGGTTAAATAGGTTAGATATTTGTACTATATTCATTCCTTATAAATTTTCTGAAAATTACATAATTTTAAGGATAAAAAATAATGATACAATAAATTAATTATTTCCTTTTACTTAGCACTTCACTATATCTATTTTGATAAGCATTCTCTTCAGCTACAGAACTAAGATAGGTAAAGGCTTCCCAAAGGTTAGCCTGTTCTGCTGAATGTAGTGGTGTTAGATCAGGTCTGTTGAATATTCCACTTTCTGCAAGTTGTTTTATTGTAAGGTACCAGCCGAATCTTTCTGTAAGGATTCCAACTCCTGCTTTAACTTCGTCAAACGAAGGATGTTTGTATAAATTAATGTACTTATTTGAGATCTCTCGCTGAGTTTCAGCAAAAAAAAACATACCTTCCATACTTCTTCTAAATTCCATTCTAAGAATTCTTTTTCCCTTCTTAGCAATCTATCACTATAAGGTTCATCTTTTTTCCTTACAAGCACACACATCACTTTAGGCATAGCAAACCAGTTACCTGCTTCTACATCTTTCATCTGTGCAAGAAATTGAGCAGATTCAGCAAATTCTATTACTGTAGAATCTTTCATAAATTGTGTAGGAAGATACCATACTTCGCCATTGTCTCTTTCTATAACTGGACTATATTCTACATCAGGTAAGTTGTTAAAAATAACAACAATGTGCTTATATAACCATTCCAAAGCTTTTACTTCCATACCAGTGCCACCATCCTTACCTAAGATATATTGTTCTGATAATCCTGAAAAATAAGATACTACCCTTGCATAGTAGGGATATATTTGCTGTGCTTTTACTACATCTGTAATACTATCAAATAAATCATTAGCAATAAGTAGCTTTTCATTATATTCTTTACTATCCTTTTCAAGGTCATCCATTTGGGATAGAATTTTATCTATATCTTTTAGTACTTGTGGTTTTGTAGGTTCTATTAAAGATATGAAATTTAAGTATTTGCTTAATGTTACATCTTTTAACCACAAAGGATATTCAAACTTATCCCCATTACTGGTTGTTAGTTGTATCATTCTTTTTAGTTTTTCTTACAGGTTGCTCTTCTTCATTTGATAAGATTTCATTTCTTTTTTGTGCAGCTTCCATTAGTGACATTCTGCTTTCTTTGTCTATTACATCTTTAGGCTTATTACTGCCTTCCAATATACCAGCACCTTTCATTTGCTGTGGTGCAAATTTATTGCCTGTTCTTCTTGTAGCTAAAAATCTTTGAATTTGTGCTGCTAATGATTTGGATGCAAAATCATTGTACTTTGTTAGCATACCAATTGCATCTGTTAATACTTTAATGTCATTCTGTTCCATCTTGGTTTGTTTTATTGTTATTTAATTCAGTTGCTTTTACTTTTCTTACTCCTAATAGAGAAGCCCCTATGCCTACAAAGATAATACTTTGTGTGATAATATCAATGTCCTTATTTATGAATATCTTATCTAAACATCCTACTAAAAAACAGAAAGTTCCTGTTACACATATTAACACACCCATTGAACCTGATGCTGATGTCTTCCCATCACTATTGGATGTCATTTGTGCAAAGCTAAATTTGTTCAATTGTTCTAATATTTTTTTCATAATGTATTTTTATCCAAATGCTAACAATCCTTTATCCCCATCTATTATATCCCTTGCTATGTATCTTAAAGCATCCATACTATGGTCTTCACTTGTCACCACTTCATTTGAGAAGTTCCCATCCTTATCTTCTTTATACCTATAACTGTTTATCTCTCTTATGGTATTGTGTGAATTTAGTGTAATATACAAATCAAATTCCAATATTTTTAATATTCCATAATAAATAGAATTTGGACCTTTAACACTTGGTTTGATATTGTAGTACTTTTTTATTTCAGCAATTATCTCTGGTCTTGCATTATCTGCTATTATTCTTGTAGCCTTCGATATGTTTAATCTTATCAGTTCATTCAGTATATCTTTACTTGTAAGATTGGATTTGTATAGCAGTTCATTTATGTATATCTTCTTATTTGGCTTATCTATTTTAACGTGAAGAAGAACAGTTGGATCATTATATCCAAAGTCCATACCATATCCATCCAATGCTTTTATATTGTTAAATGCTTCTATGCTTATAGTATTGTATTTAGGGAATACAAGCCCACCTTCAAATGGTTTGGGATTCTGTTGATATAAAGCTTGGAATGCCCTTGGATTTGCCACCTTTATCTCCATCAATCTTTTTAAGGAATGTTTTGATTCCCATAGTGCTTCACCGGGCAATCTTATATCATTACTATTTGTAACACCTTCACATATTGCAGGAAGGGATAAAATAGTCCAGCTGTTATCCTGATTCATTCTTGATAGTATTCTTCCTGACAAGTCATCTAAGTTCCATCTAGTTTGTGTTACTATTATTTGGCTGTCATTATGTAGCCTTGTCATAAACACCTGTGTAAACCAATCCCACACCCTACTTCTATATGTAATGGATTCAGCTTCTACTGCATCTTTAACAGGGTCATCAATAATGCCTATATCGGCAGGAGTACCAGTTAAAGAACCACCTACACCAATGCTTTTATAAAACCCCCTATGGTTTACAATCTCAAATAAATCCGAGTTCCTTAGATAGTGACCAGTTGCAGCTGTTCTAACATTTGAACTGTTTAAGGTAGTATCTGGGAATATATCCTTATATTTTTCATCATCTATAATCCTTTGAACATCTCTGTTGAATGATGTTGCTAAATCAGTAGAGTAGGAACAGCCTATTATTTTAAGCTTTGGATTTCTACCTAATAGATAGGCAGGTAATCTTCTTGAAGTTAGTTCACTCTTACCGTGTTGTGGTGGCATAAACACCATTAACTTCTTTATCTTACCTTCAGCAAATTGTTGAAGATAGTTCATTAACAAATCGTGATGCCAATTGATTTCATAATCAGGTTTTGTATATTTAACAAAATCCCTAAAGTCATCACTCGCTAACTTCGATTTGATTTGTTGTTGCTTTTGTAATAATAGCATCCATTGCTCGGAGTTCATCTTTGCTTAGTTTATTGATGTCAATATCTACTTTGACTGGGGCTTCTTCACTATCTCCTGATACTACATTGTATTGTGTTCCTAATCTTTTAAGTTCATCAGGTGTAGCACATAACTTATAAAGTGCTATTTGTAATGTAGAATTTTCTGAATTTGCCCATTCCTTTCTTCGTTTTACCTTTGTTTTAATTTTGGAATCATTTAAGGCATCAATGATTTGTTCTTCTTCATTGTATTTAGCATTAAAGAATTGTGATTTTTTAATGGGGATATAAGAAATCAATTCATTTAGGGATATCAATCCATATTCTTCTATTGCTTTAACAGCATATTCAATTATTTCACTTCTTTCGTAAGTCATTGTCATTGGTTTTGTTGTTTACAATATTTTTATATCCATCTAATATATTTTTGTCAAACTGAACATTACAAACAGCATACCTTTGTTCCTTATCTGTATATTCTGCTGTCATTATTTCATCCGACATACATCTTTCTAAAAATTCTTTCTTTTTTTCTGTAGGTCTTGGTGTAGGTATTGGCATAGTTATGGTTTTAGTATTATTGCTAATATTGTTGATGTTACTATTGTAGAACTTATTCCAAAGATAGCCAATCCTTTCCATATTCCCTTTTCTTTTTTCTCTTTGTCTAAGGCTTTCTGTATTCCTTCCTGGAGTACTTCATTCCTTTTGTACGAATCTAATATGTGATTGGTTTCTGATAATTCTATCTCATAAGTTTTTATGATGTCATCCTTTTTAGTGATTGTAGTTTTTAGCAATTCTGTATGGTTATTCAGCATCCCTATTATCTCATTACAATCTTCCAATTTTGCTTTAATATGATTAAGGGTATCAAACTTATTCAATACCCATTTGGCATAGTTCTTATTCATTATAAAAAACGTATCATTGCCAATAATATGTTGCTTTATTTCTTTACCTTGGCAGTAAAGCATCGAGCAATGCAGAAGAACTGCTATCATTCCAATTAGTGAAAGCTTTGTCATTGTTAAATTTTAATTTGGTTATTCTTTCTTTTATCTCCCTATCTGTTTTATCTATTTCTAATTTAAGGTTATCTATGGACTTAATTACTTCTATACGCTCCTTTCTTACTTCAATCAATATCTTGTATAGGCTGTCTGTATATCTCTTCTCATATTGAAAATAGTTGTTCAGATTATCCTGCTTTCTGCTTAATGCTGATACAAAAAATAGTACTAAGGTAATAGATAGGATTACCAATAGAATGGTGATAAATGCAATACGATATTCAGGTTTCATAAAAATGTTATGTTTATATCAAGTTCATCAATAATATCTTTCATCTGTTTAAAGGAATATTTGTTCATATCATTCAATCTGCAATCATAGGCAAAGTCCACAGTATCTTTACACAATTTTTTTATTAATTCCTGATAATCTTTATCATTCTCTACACCTATGGTTAGACCACTATCTTGAACTGCATTTACTATATCTAGTGCTAATTCCTGTATAATTTTGTATAGATTCTCTTTCATTGTTTCATTTTAGGATATTCCAAGAATGTAAACCAAAAGAAGCCACCAGCCATACAGGGGATAAAGCTGATAAGTGCATAAGTGATAAGATGTTTATTTTTTACCCACCTTCTTCTGTTGGCAATGTATATTTTAAGGTTATCTACATAAAGAAGAATTCCAGCTGTAATTGCCAAAACAATATAAGCATACCATAATGTTAAAATAATATTCATAATAGGATCTGGAAAGATAATTTTTACATATATTTGTTTCATAGATAAAGTTCTTTACTTTTTAAATCAATTGATAGTACCCTCCACAGTAAGTAGAGGGTATTTTTTTTTACTTGGATTCCAATAAGAATTTAGTACTGCCTTCATCCCTTCCTGTTATCCTTACAAAGTCCACTTCTACTTTAGCACTATTCACAATTACTTGTGCTACATCTGCTATTGTTTTAGCTCTTTCTAAGTCCATAGGGCAGTCCGGGTCCTTAAGCATTTCTAATGTTTCAAATAGGTGATTTCTTAAATCGTCAATTTTGTTTCTCGGCATTGTTAATGAAGTTTTGGATTTTTTTAATAAGTCGTGTTGTTGATAGTATTTCTGTGGGATAAAGAAAGTGATTTTCTACTACAAGCTTTCCTCTTTTTTGTACATAAAGGTTATCTATGTCCAGATTAAGTTTGTTGTTATCCTTATATCTTACCACATCTTGCTTTGTTAGTACTACATTGTGATGTTTCTGATAGATATACCTTGCTTTTAATACAAATCTACTGCTGTAATCGGGTTTGAACATAATAAAGCCATCAGAAGTTATACGTTCATATCCTGCAGGTTTCCAATTAGATGGTTTGTTCCCTTTTTTGAACATAGTATCTTGTACTTTTTTGTAAGTTTCTTCAGTCATCTTCCTTCCCTTATTGTGTGGAATACTTCCCTTTTTGAATTCTGATTCCTTTCTTTTTTGCTCTCTTATTTGTTGTATTTCAGCTGTTTTTTTAATATTCCTTTTGTGTTGTATTCCTGATACAGTTCCTTTTGGCATATTGAACATTTGTGATAATTCCTTATCTAAATAATATGGAGCCAATTCTATAAACCTATCAATGATTTCTTTTGAATACTTTCTAAACATAGTTTTTTTAACTTGTCCGAAAATTTTATATTTCTACTCTCCAGCATTCCAAAATATTAAAATAACCATTCTTTCCTTTGAAGCCTTTGATATTAAAGGAAGCCGTTACTTTAAGTCCTTCGCTTATAGGATTCTTATCAATATTATCCCTAAAAAGTTGTAGTGTAACGAATGTGGGATATTCTGTTTCTAATTGGATGGTAAAGTTTTGTTTTCTAAATGTTTCAAAATGTTGTACCGGCTGTATATCTATTATTTTACCAGTTACTTGATAGTTGTTCATTGTCTTATTGTTTTTTGAGATTGAATAATTGTAGTTTGTTCTTTTGTTTCTAAGAATACATTATCTGTTAGTCCAAATAGGTAAGCAGGATCAACATTATAAAGCTTACAATAGTTGTATAGGAATGACATTGATGGAAGTGTTTCTTTCATATACTTTCCTATTACGTGGGAGTATGTTCCTAATTGGTTGGCTATTGCTAATCTTGATATTTTTTGTTGCTTTTTTAATTCCTTATAGGACTGTTCAAATCTTTGACAGATTACTTTTTCTTCATTCTTGGCTTTCATAATTTAAAAATAGGTGTTCTACTAATGAGTTAATTGTGTGATTGCTTTGTTGATTGTAGGTATCTAATATTTCTATGATAATTTCTTCAAATTGTTCATCAGTTTTAGAATATTGCATAGCTACATAGGAAGTAGTACTATCAATGATGTCATCTGTCATTTCTGTAATATCTATTCCAAGTTTTTGTAGTTGAAATTGATATTCCAATAATTGTTTTACAGAGTTAAGTAGTGATTTTAGTTGTGTTTTTTTGTCTTGAATTTCCATATAATTGATTTTATTGGTTAAGCATCTATATCTTCAGCATATTTGCATCCGAATACTATAAGTAAATGTGATTGTCTTTCCATTAGATAGTGATAAAATTCCTTACATCTTTCTGCAATAAATTCAATATCTTCTTCATTCCTAAGTACTATCTGTTCTGCATAATTCAATGGTTCAGGATAACGAGGGTCATAGGATATAAAAGTACATTTTTTTGCCCCTGTAATCCATAGGTAGCCTTGCATTTGCCACCAGTATTCCTGAATATAGTCATTTGTAGGTTCTGTAATTGGATCAAAGGAGAAATCTGTAAGGTTTTTAAGATGGTTAGTGGGATTGTAGGGACATTTCACTTCAATAATATGTTCATCATTTACTAGTCCATCAGGCTTCCCTTTTATGTATGGAATAAAGGGGTGCATAATGCTTTTCATTGGTACTTCTATTGTAACAAAGTTCTTACATTCAAATTTTTGTATGGCATAGGGTTCAAATTGTATACCGTGTTGTACAGCATATACTTTAAGTTGTTCTTTTTCTACTCCTAGGGATTGCATAATTATCTCATCAGCATAAGCCTAGATCGGAAGAGCGTCGTGTAGGGAAAGAGTGTTAAGATTAG
>OGWG01000178.1_pt1 | contig 11458 bp, 15 predicted proteins | sample 1575911 | NCBI WGS metagenome assembly OGWG01 (sample SAMN07581534, study PRJEB24739) | freshwater metagenome
GTTTCCCAGTCACGATATGCTAGGACCAAAAAATTTTTTGCATTTTTTGGTCCTGGCTATTTAGTTGCAGTGGGTTACATGGATCCTGGAAATTGGGCAACGAGCCTTTCGGGGGGGTCTCAGTTTGGTTACACACTTTTATTTGTAGCCGTACTTTCAAATATTATGGCAATTGTATTGCAGGCATTATGCGCCCGTCTTGCAATTGCAACAGGAAGGGATTTAGCACAAGCTTGTAGGGATGCATTTCCAAAATTTATTTCAATTCCTCTTTGGATTTTTGCTGAACTTGCAATTTGTGCAACAGATCTTGCAGAGATTATTGGTACAGCGATTGGACTCAATTTGCTATTTGGAATTCCACTTGAGTTTGGTGTTATTATAACTGCATTGGATGTTTTTTTAATTCTTTGGTTACAAAATAAAGGCTTTCGATGGATAGAAGCTTTTGTCGTTTCTCTATTAGTGGTCATAACTGTTTGTTTTGCAATTCAAATATTTTACGCAAAACCTGAGTGGGCAGCAGTTATCCGAGGATTTATTCCAACAACTGATATTGTAAAAAATCCAGATAAATTATTTATCGCACTTGGAATTATTGGTGCAACGGTTATGCCTCATAATTTATATTTACACTCTGGAATTGTTCAAACCCGAGCATTTGGAAAAACTTTTCCAGAAAAAAAAGAGGCTTTAAAATTTATAACGATTGATTCAACCATTGCATTAATGTTTGCATTTATGATTAATGCTTCCATTTTAATATTAGCTGCGGCAACATTTCATAAAACTGGCCAAACAAATGTTACCGAACTAGAAAAAACTCATCAATTGCTTGGACCATTACTTGGTATTTCAGTAGCTCCTATTTTATTTGGGATCGCACTTTTATGTTGCGGTTTAAATTCTACTGTGACCGCAACCATGTCCGGACAAATTGTTATGGAAGGTTTTCTACATATAAAATTACCTGCATGGCTTAGAAGGTTAATAACCAGATTGATTGCAATTATTCCTGCAGTTCTTGTTATTATAATTTATGGGGCAGAAAAAACGGCTTTTTTGCTAATTTTATCTCAAGTTATTTTAAGTTTTCAGCTTCCTTTTGCAATTGTTCCACTCATAATGTTTACATCATCAAAAAAAAAGATGTCAAAGATGGTAGCTCCAATTTGGCTCACAATAATTGCAATCCTCATTGCAACTATTATCATTTCCCTTAATATAAAATTAATTAGCGAAGTTATTCATTTAAATTAGTTTTAATTAAATCATAAATTATGGCTATTAAATCTAAAATTTTCATTAAAGGGTGCATTGATGTTACGCCATTACTTATACCAGTAGTCCCTTTTGGAGTAATTTTTGGAGTTATTGGTATTGAGTCTGGACTAGGCTCAACTGTTACTTTTTTAATGTCGATTATTATTTTTGCAGGTTCATCTCAACTTGCTTTTGCACAACTATTTACAAGCGGGGCAACAACACCAGTGATTGTAAGTTCTGTTGCAATTGTAAATTCAAGACACTTTTTATATAGTGCAGTCATTGCTCAATATTTAACTAAAGTTAAGTTATTTTGGAAAATTGTTTTATCTTACTTTTTAACAGATCAGGCTTTTATTGTTTCACAGAAATATTTTAAACAACAACCAAAAAATAAATATAGACATTATCATTTATTAGGATCTGGTTTTACTTTGTGGTTCGTATGGCAACTTTCTACAGTTGCTGGAATTATTTTAGGGGAAGTTATTCCAAAAGAATTAAATTTAGCATTTGCAGTACCGTTAACTTTTATTTCTTTAATTATTGTTGATATTAAGAAAATAGATCATTTAATAGTTGCAATTACCTCAGGTATTTTTGCAATTATTTTTTTTAACTTACCTCTTAGAACTTACATTATTGTTGCAGCAGCTGCCGGAATTTTAGTTGCTTATGGATTATCACACACAAAACTTTATAGAAAATAAAATGATTTGGACGACTTTAATACTTGCTGGATTTGTTACTTTTTTTACTCGTTTTTCAATGATCGCGTTATTAAAAAAAAATCATTTTGGTCCACGAATTAGAGTAGTTTTAAGTTATGTACCAAGTGCAGTTTTTCCAGCAATAATTTTTCCAGCTGTTTTTTTAAATTCTACCGGACAATTAATATTTTTAGACAATCCTAAAGTTTTAGCCGCACTAGTAGCTGTATTAGTTGGTTATTTAACAGAAAGTGTGATTGCAACAATTCTTTCAGGCCTTGCAGTTTTGTGGCTACTGATCTTTTTTATTTAGTAAATGCTTAAAAAGGTTCTATCACTTCCAAAAACCGTTTGGTTGATTGGACTTATCAGTCTTATTAATGATAGTGCGAGCGAAATGGTTTATCCATTGCTTCCACTTTATTTATCAAGTGTATTACTTGCAGGTCCAAGAGCTCTTGGAATTATAGAGGGGATTGCAGAGGCAACTTCAAGTCTACTTCGATTATTCACAGGGGTTATTTTTGATAGAACAAGAAAAGCAAAACCTTGGCTAGTATTTGGCTATGGGATTGCAGGAATTAGTAGACCCTTAATTGCATTTATTAGTTCCTGGCCTGCGTTGCTTTTTATAAGATTTGCAGATCGAGTTGGTAAAGGACTTAGATCATCACCTAGAGATGCATTACTTGCAAACAGTACTGATAAAAAAAATTATGGTTTAGTTTTTGGTTTTCACCGTGCGATGGATAATGCGGGCGCAATTATAGGCCCATTAATGGCTGCAATATTAGTTGGTATTGGAGTGTCATTACATAATATTTTTTTATTAGCGCTAGCTCCTGCAATTTTAGCAGTGTCATTATCTTTAATGCTTAAAGAGAAAAAATTTAAACCAATTAAAACCGAAAAAATTAATTGGTCCCTTAAAGGAGCGCCAAAAAGTTTTAAAAGATATCTATGGGCCGTTGCTTTTTTTACACTCGCGTGTTCATCAGATATGTTTTTGCTATTTCGAGTAAAAGAATTAGGTATGGAAAATTATCAAATTCCAATTTTATGGGCTGGCGTTTCTTTTGTTACCACAGTTTTTAGCACCCCTTTCTCAGCCCTATCAGACAAATATGGAAGACTTAAATTTTTAGCATTAGGCTGGACTGCCTATGTTTTGTTTTATTTATTTATGGCACAAGCCAATTCTCTCAATTTTACCATTTGGATTTTATTTGGATTTTATGGATTATTTAAAGCTGCAACGGAAGGAGTTGAGCGAGCATTTGTTGCAGATCTTACAAAAGTTAATCAACGAGGGACGGCATTTGGTTGGTTTAATCTAATAACTGGTTTTATGTTATTTCCAGCATCTTTTATTTTTGGATTTTTATATGAAAGTTATGGAGTTCAAATTGCGTTTTTATTTTCAGCTATTTCTTCCATAATTGCTCTTGTTATTCTTGCAACTTGCAAAAACAAACGCGCTTAATTTTCTCAAACATTGATTAGTATTTTAAGATAGCTTAAAGATTCCCCTAATGCTTCGCGCTATATTTGTCATTTTCTTTTTTCAGCTTTTAGGAGAGGCTTTGAAAAAATTTTTTGAAATGCGAATACCAGGTCCGGTGATAGGACTTATTCTTCTTCTTATTGCATTAATATTTTTAAAACGATTTAAAACAGCAGCTGTTAATAAATTAAAAAGTGATGTGGTGAGTACTTCAAATTATATTTTAAGTTATCTGTCTCTTTTATTTGTACCAATTGGCGTTGGTGTTGTTATGCATCTTTCTTATTTAGAGAATAATTTGTTTAAAGTTTTACTCATTGTTTTTATCTCAACTATTTTAACCATTAGTCTTACGGCATTTTTAATGGAGAAAATTAACAAACGAATTAATAAGAAATGATTCAAAAAGATAAACTTTATAGTATTTGGGTTTATTTACAGGCAGAACCTTTATTTTGGTTAACACTGACTATTGGATCTTATTTAGTAGGTGATTATCTTTATAAAAAATCAAAACTATTTCCACTCGTTAACCCAGTTGCGATTTCAATTTTAATTATTTCACTTGTATTAATTAATTTAGACATTTCTTACGAGAGATATTTTGATGGTGCTAAATTTATTCACTTTATGTTAGGACCTGCAACCGTAGCTCTTGCAATTCCAATTTATAAACAATTTAAAGTCATACAAAAAGAAGCACTAAGTATTTCTGTTTCGCTTATCACCGGAAGTTTATTTGCAATTATTTCAACTTTTATTTTGTGTGAAATTTTTAAAATAGATGATCAGGTTATATTTAGTATGTTACCAAGAAGCGCAACAGCACCCATTGCCATGGGTATCTCAGATTTAATTGGAGGAATTCCGTCACTAACTGCAATTATAACAATTATAACTGGAATTATGGGTGCTTCCTTTGGAACTTTTGCTTTAGATTTTTTAAAATTAAAAGATATGTCAGCACGTGGTTTTGGTCTTGGTCTTGCTTCACATGGACTTGGAACAGCACGAGCAATGAGTAGAAATGAAACTGCTGGAGTTTTTGCAGCTCTTGCACTTGGTCTTAATGGTATTGCAACTTCAATTTTAGTGCCGTTATTATTTAAATTATTGAATCTTTTTTAAGATTTATTTTCTAAGTTTAGAATAAAACTAATCATTTTTTCATGACTATGGATTAAGGCTTTAGTTGGAATAATATATTTTTGTCTTTGATCTGATTTAGACACTACACGGGTAATTAATTTGTTTTTTTCCGCTTTTTTAATAAGATTTAAAATTGAATTTCTACTGCCGAATTTATAATCAATACTATTTGAAATTTCTTCAGAGGTAATGGGTTTGTTTACGTAATAACTGTTCATGATATTAAATAATATTAAAGTTCCGTAAGCTGAAAATCTAAAGGATAAAATGTTATCATCATACGCCATAATAGAATTATAACCCTCAAGCAAACGCGAGGTATAACCTGCAATTTTTTTTTGCGTTATAATTTTTGACATATAAGACGTTGTTGTTTGCATAGTTTTTCTGCTTATTCGTACAAATTGAAAACACAGTAATTAGACACATTTTTTGTGTGTAATTTATTAATTGTTGTTTGGGCGCCGGCGATTTAGGCTCTTTTATTTTTCTATTTCTGTTTTTATTATTGGGAAACTTGCACTTAATGCATAAATAAACAGTGAATTATATATGGTTATGAACACTTCATTTACAAGGTGTTCAACCTAAAATAATTAAGATGGAATTATAACAGTATGAAGCTAAGATTTTTAAATTCTTCCGTAGGATATGGATTAGTCAGTAAAAATTTTCATTGGATAATGACTGTGGTGATTATTTTGAATTTTGTCATAGGACTAATGTTAGAAGATTTAGAGAAAGGTCCTCTTAGATTCTTATTATTTAACATTCATAAGTCATTAGGAATATTAGTTATCATCTTAATTATTCCAAGACTGTTATGGAGATTAATTAATACTGTTCCAGTTACTTTAGGAGGAAATAAATACTTAGATAAATTATCAAAGTATGTGCATTATTTTTTCTATTTTATTTTACTGATAGTTGCCTTTAGTGGCTGGACATACTCTTCTGCACGAGGAGCAGCAATTAATTTTTTTGGTTTATTTCAAGTACCACCACTCGTTGAAAAAAATGAAGTTATAGCAAAACTTTCCTTTAATATTCATCAAATATCAGTTTATATATTTATAGCTGTCTTAGTTCTCCATGTTCTTGCAAGTTTATTTCATCATTTTATTTTAAAAGATAAGACTTTAAGGCGAATGTGGTACGGTAGTTCAGATTGATTAGATATTTATTTCTATTTTTTTTTATTTGCAGTCAAAGTTTTGCTCTCGAGAAGTGGGTTATTAATACTTCTAAAAGTTCAGTCAATTTTTCAATTCCAGTATTATTAGCTGGAGATGTAACAGGAAATTTTAAAAAATTTACTGGTTTTATTGAAGTAGATCGTAAAAATTTTGAAGGTGTTGCAAATGTTATAATTGATATTAACAGTATAAACACAAATTATGATCTTGATTATGGGGATCTAATTAGAAGTGATATTTTTTTTAATTTATTAAAATTTCCAAAAGCATCTATTAAGACTAAAGATTTTTTAATCAACAAAGATAATACTGCCTATGCATTTGCAACATTAAATATTAAGGGCAATGAAAAAGATTTTAAAATTCCATTAATTTATAATTTAGAAGGAACTGATAGGGCTCTTGCTAAGGGAAGTTTTGTATTTAAAAGAACTGATTTTGAAATTGGAACAGGAATTTGGTCTAACACATTAATTTTAAAAGATGATGTAACGGTTAATGTAAGTTTAATCCTTGATTTACTTAGGTAATTTTAACTGTCATCTAATGCTTATATGTAATATTATCCATTCATGGCAACCTACGAATGTCCAAAATGTAAAATGTCCGCGAATATCAGATGCGGAAAATGTGATGCACCTCTTAAAGATGCTTCGCTAAAATTGGATAATGGACAAAAAGTTCAAATTTGCGAATGTCCAAACGGTCATGGAAAAATTAAAAGCCCATTGTGCTGTGGACAAGATATGAGCTGTTCAGTTTCTTAATAAATTTACAATAATTTAGCGGACATAATTTCTATTTATTCTTGGATCGCTTTTGTTTAATTAACAGCAATTAATATGAGACAAGTTTATATAAACGGAGAATTTAAAAAAGAAGATGATGCTAAAGTTTCAGTCTTTGATAGAGGTCTTTTATTCTCAGATTCTTTATATGAAGTAACATCCGTTATTAATGGAAAGTTAATTGATTTTAATAATCATATGAAACGATTGGATCGTTCTATGACTGAATTAAAATTTAAAAAATTATTAAATCACAAAGATATTTTAGCATTTCACAGAAAATTAATTGAACTTAATAATTTAGAAGAAGGCATGATTTATCTGCAAGTAACCAGAGGAGTTGCGGATAGAAGTTTTGATATGCCAAAAAATGAAATTCAACCAACAGTTCTTGCATTCACACAAGAAAAAAAAATTATAGAATCTGAAGGGGCAAAAAATGGAATTAAAGTAATGACACTCGATGATATGAGATGGAAACGCTGTGATATTAAAACGACCCAATTACTTTATGCAAGTATGGCAAAAACTGAAGCTACATTAAAAGGCTTTGATGATGCTTGGATGATTAGACAAGGTTATATTACCGAAGGTAGCTCTAGTAATGCTTGGATTATTAAAGGTAAGATTATAATGACCCGACACGCTGATAATTTAATTTTAAGTGGAATTACAAGAGAAGCAATTTTTAAATGCGCAAAAGATTTAGGCTACGAAGTGGTGACTAAGAATATTTCTCTACAAGATGCTCAATCGGCTCATGAAGCTTTTATTACTTCAGCAACAGCTTTCATCATGCCAGTTGTAAAAATTAATTCTAATCAAATTGGCGATGGCAAACCTGGAAAATTTACAACAGCACTTCGATCTGAATACATAAAACAAGCAATAGCAACCGCTATTTAAATTTTCAGCAAGGTGTATTAATTAATAGAAATTAGCTAAAAAATTTTATATTAAATTTTATATAATTTATTTTTAAATTTTTATGAAAATTGATATTAAAATTAACTCTAAAGACCTTGATAAAGGTCAATTAATTATTTTAGTATCAACTTTTTTTGCTTTTATTTCTTTATTTTTACCTTGGGTTAATGCCGCATTCGTTACTGCAAGCTCATTTCAAATGAATACATTCTTATTTATGCTTCTTTATATTTTGCCAGTTTATCAAGTATTTAATAGAAAGAAATTTTTCATAGATCCAACCCATAATTTTATTGTGGAAGTTGGAGCTGGGGTTTTGGCAACTTTTTTTACGATAATATTTATTTTGACCAGGTCTACTAACTTATTTGGACATAGTGTTAACTTATCTGGATCTGGAAGTTATTTATTTTTATTTTCTTCTTTAGCTTTAACTTATGGATCTTATTTGAACTATCAAAAAAATAAGTAATAAATTTTTATTATTTGTTAACTGTGCTAGCTCAAAACTTATCTAAAAAATAATACCAAACTCCATTTATTAAATGGTTTTAAGAATTAAATAAAAATGATAATTAAGTAATGAGATGAATATTTCAATTTTATTTACGATTATTTTTATAATTTTTTATTTGGTACTTACTATTATCACTATTAGAGCGAGAAGATTAGCAAGGGTTCCATATGGTGATGGATTTAATAAAGATCTGACTAAAGCTATTAGGGCACATGGTAATTTTTTTGAATTTACTGTTTTTTTTATAATCTCATCTTTTTTATTAGAGATTTTAGATGGAAATCAAATTTATATTTTTATTGTTAATTTTTTATTTTTTTTAGGAAGAATTTCACATGCTTACAGCATGTTTAAAGAAAAATTACTATTTAGAATGGTTGGAATGATGGCAACTTTAACTACTTACGTTACGAATTGTATTTATTTAATTATTTTATATTGGCAGTATTTTAATCACTTAGAATAAGTTATTTTTTCTCAACCTCATCCAACATACAAGGAGATGAGAAACTTTTATTAATTTCTATGAAATTTTCACTTTGGTTTATGTTGGGTTTTTGAAATAAATCGTTCATTCTTTTTATTCTCTTACTTGTAGTATATTCAAACCATGCTGGGTTAATTGCGTGAATGAATGCAGTAAAAAACGACCATAAACATTTAAGCCCAATTTTCATGGCAAAAAACATATGTTCAAAATACCCTTTATTTGCAAGTTCTAAACGTCTTTTGATTTTATTAAACATATCTATTTAACAATCATAATATAACGAAATTATGTGTGTGTATCAAACTACACAATTTCAAGACCTTAGAAAAAATTTTTATTTAATTTTAATGCATTGAAACTGAGTAAATTAACACCATATATCAATTATGGATTTAAATAAATTTACTGAACGATCAAAAGAAATACTAAATTCAGCGCAAGTTTTAGCGATGATGCAAAATCATCAGCTATTACAACCTGTTCATTTATTAAATAGTATTATTGAAGATGATGATACCGCATCACTTTTGCTAGTCCCTGCAGGATTAGATATAAAAACTGCAAAATTATCCATCGAAAAAGAACTAAAAAGAAATTTACAGGCACATCAATCGGACCCGGCACGCCAACATTGTAGCTAAAAGATCTGATGGTAGTTACTCCAATAGAATCTAACACATTTACTACAACAACTCCTGGAGCATTCGGGTAAACAGTAACCGTATTGATTAAACAAGGAGCGGAAACAGTAAAAAACATTCCATCTCCAGTAGTCGTAGAATTAGCTCCCACACCAATACTAGGTTCTGTGGCACCTACTCTGCTGCTGCTTCCTGTTGCAGCTCTTACAAATCTTGTTTGATTGGATGAAATCACTCCCAAATCCAAGGTATCTCCAACTATAGTTGAAGTGTCTATACTCATTCCTCTGGTCCATAAAATCAAGTCTCCCGTTGTTCTGCTGGCATATAATTTTCGAGAACCTGCGCCACATCCAGAGTCTGCTCTGGCTATAGGATTAGATGGAAGTAAATAATTATTGGTTACAGAATAACTGGTATCATCACGAAAAACGGTATCTCTGGCCAAGCGGGTAAAAGCTGTAAAATTATATCTGCCCAGTGCTGACAAATTACAAGCATTGCTTACAGTATACACTTGTTCAGCTAAAGGAGGAATAAATCCGGTGTTGAGCACACGAGTTAATGTTTGAGGAATCGGACCGCTTACATCTACGCGTACTGTGGTTGGGTCGGTAGCAAAAAACAAAGTATCAATATTGTAATTTTTTACACGAACAATTACATCTTCAGTGCTATCGGCTGAACATAATAAACTATTGGGAGCTGTTACAGAAGTTACGCCCAGATTGATAATTCTCCTTGGAACGATATCCATTTGTAAGTTTGGACGAGTGCTGCTTCTGTTCAATGAACTTGGTGGCGTTGAGCTACCTATAATGGATGAGGCATTGGTAACTGTTGTATATCTCCACCCCATTTTCGTAAGAAACGGACTCACCGAATCCTTGTTCTTCGGTCCAATCGTTATTGACAATAACATCAGGGAAAAGCAAAGAAAGTGAACGAAGAACTTCTTCCGGTTCGCTCCAAGCGGTGTCGAAAGTAATCTCGACTTGATTGCCGTAAAGAGAATGGTACACATCGCAGGCGTCCCACTTGGTTCCCCAGTTTTCTATATTCCAATTATACCAAGAATCGCTCTTGTCCCACTCTTCGCTTAACATTCTATCCAATCCGGGAGTAATAATGTTGTGAAAAGTAAAACCATTTGATTCACACCTTCTAACACAACCAAGGGTGTCGTATTCCTTGGTTCTTGTGTAGTAAACATAAGATTGTGTTAGTTGTTCGTAAATCTCTTTTGCTCTTTCGGGAGAACCGCAATCAATATAAACTTCATTCCTAACCCAGTTTGGCATAGCAGCAATCTTCCTGTGGATGTGTTTGTGATGGGCGTGCCTCGCCCTGACACTACCTCTTATCCCGTGGGGGGTTCTCGTCAAGTCAAGAGCGTGTCAAGGGGCAAATGTTATGTTGGAGGATGAAGAAACGAAACTTCGTCTGTTTCACAAATATCAGGAGGTTTCGCAGTCCAAGAGATCCATTTAATATGTAATGAGATTGTGCCTGCGTCGTCTTCAACAAACTTTATGACGCCAACAGAATCTATTAATATTTTATGTTTTACTAAATCACCTTTCTTGAACTTTGTTTTCTTTTTCAATTGGTTTAAGTTGACTTAACCATAAATCTATTGTAAGTCCTTCCTCTACAATAAATACTTTTACTTTACCCGTTTTATTTATTTCTTTAATAATTCCGTGAAAATATTCTGGTTTGTCTTTCTTGTTCTTTGCTGGAACTAAAACTAACTCACCAACCTTATGCTTTAAGTTAAGGTGGTGAGTTGGGTCGTCTTTTTCTGTTGGGCGAAACTTGAGTTTTAAGTTTCTTAATGCTGCTTTTATGTCTTCGGGATTCATTACGCTTTTACCAAAGCATCTTCGTGGATATTCCATTTGTCTTGATGGAACTTGCCTAGCATTTGGACCACTTCGTAGAACCCATAATACTTGTTTGACCTATTCATTACAAGATAAAGACCTCCATCTTTCTTGTGCTTTACCAAGTCGCCTTTATTAAAAGACATTATTGCTCCATTAGAGTAGTGCCCCGAGCCGGAATCGAACCGGCACTCCTTTTGGGAAACGGATTTTAAGTCCGTCGCGTCTACCTATTCCACCATCGGGGCGTTTGTTCGGGCGAGGTGTTCGTCGCCCTTACCCTTCCATCTCTATCGTGACTGGGAAACAGATCGGAAGAGCACACGTCTGAACTCCAGTCACTAATGCGCATCTCGTATGCCGTCTTCTGCTTGAAAAAAAAAA
>OGWG01000180.1_pt1 | contig 11417 bp, 15 predicted proteins | sample 1575911 | NCBI WGS metagenome assembly OGWG01 (sample SAMN07581534, study PRJEB24739) | freshwater metagenome
GCGTGAACCTGTGAAGGATATCGATGCTGTTGCGGATGCTGTCCTGACCCTTCTGCGCTGGCTTGATGTTAAAACCAAGGCGATGCACCTCCTCGATGCTTTTTGGCTCTGCTGAATCCGCGACAATCTCCCACGCCCGATTGATGCCGAACTCCCGCAACTTGGTCGCGATGTCTTGGTTTGTCAGGTTATTGGCGTACAAAAGTTCGTGAAGCGTCAACGTATCGCCTGACCTGTACACCGCCACCAGTGCGGTCGGGTCTAACGTGTACCCCCAGTCCAAGCCCATCGCGACCAGTTTGGAAGTCGTGTAGTTAATCTCATCCACCTGCTGCCAGTCGCTGAATATAACGCCCTGCACACTGCCGACTTGCCCCAAGCCGTACACCTTCCACCTGTTCGCCCAATAGCTGGATGTCTCCGCCTTCACCCGTGCCATTTCGATGTCCTTGCGTATCGTGTCGGGTAGTGCTTCGTTATCGAGATAGGTCAATATAATCAGTTGCGCGTCATCCTCGCGTAACACCTCGGTATGCGCCCAGAACTCGTGCGTTGGGTTGTAGTCGATGTAGATTGTCCCGCTTGTGCGGATTGCCAGTTGGTAGTACGATTCAAAGTCGATGTTGTTGGCCTCGTTGATGTACAGCACCTGCCGCCTTGCACCGCGTAGCCTTCCCTCGCTGTCGGCGCTGAAGAATTCAATCGTGCTTCCGTTGGCGAAGTTGTAGGTCAGCAGGGTCTTGTTCCACCGCTCGGGTGCCCAGCGTCCTGTCCACTGCATCACCTTGGCGAAGTCCTTAATCGCACCCCGCCGCAGGTGCGGCACGGATTCGGATACAACGCTGATTTCGGTCTTGGCCTTTGCTGCGATGTTGATAAGCACCGCAAGGATGGCGATGGTCTTGCCTGCGCTGGTGCCGCCTTGTATGACCTTCTTGCGAGCGGTCATCTGCCGAATGCGTTTTATCGCTGTTGTGTACTGAAAAATCATTTATAGTCAAACATACCCCCTAAGTCACACCCCAAGTCACTCACACAGCGTTATGTCCGCAAACAGGTATTCGTGCAGTTCTTCAATGGTGCGACAGACCTCGTTGCCGTCCGCGTCTTCCATTGTGACGTCCGATTTCCGTCCGAAGTCCTTCTCGTACATCCACCAAGATAGCGTTTCGTACTGAAATTCATCAAACACGTGCTTCAGCAAGCAGTCAATTGCTGCCTCTGCATTTTCGCTAAACTCAGATAAGTCGATGCCAAGCCTGTACGCATCCCGCGTGCGCTTGTTGTCGGCATCAATCAGGTTAATCAGGTAGGTGAATTCTTGTAAGGTCATATATTGTCGTCATTAAATAGTGGTTGTTCGATGTGGACAATGCTTTCCACCTCCTGCTTCGGTAAGCCGTACACCCGCGACAGCAAGGTTTCAAGGCTGTAAAGCGTTCCCTTCTCAATACTCTTGCGCATCGCCCCTGCTATCGTCTTTTCGAGGATTGTCGCGCTTGGGTTCTCATAAACGCCTTTCAGTTCCTCAATCGTCATGGCCATCATAGCTTGGATTGTGTCGTTGATTTCGCTGCGCTTGTAGCCGTTTGCAGCCAGCGTCGTGACGTACTTGCGCGGCCTTCCATTCGGGTTGCCGCTTTCGCCTTTTTGAAAGCCGTGTTGCGCTATGTCAGGGTTGCCTTTCAATTGTTATTCAATTGTTTTGTATGGTTGCCCATTGCGCTTGACTTCAAGGCTTGGATCGAGTTTCAGCATACGGTCAACGATGACTTGGCAGTACTTGGGGTCGAGTTCCATCCCGTAGCACTTGCGTTTTAGTTGGTGTGCTGCTACCATTGTGGAGCCGCTTCCAAGGAATAAATCCAGGACAAGTTCATCTGCAAAACTTGAATTTTGAACGGCCTTTTGGATTAACTCTTGAGGCTTCAATGCTGCGTGCATTCCTTGCTTGTTTTCTCTTTTTACCGTCCAAAGATTCGTGTCCTTTATTTGGTATTTTGATTCAACACCATTGGTCCCTGTAATGCTTATCCCGTTATTTCCGCATAAACCAAACATTATTAATTCGTGTTGGCTCCTGTACGCTTGACCCAAAGCCCCGCTTCCTTTGTCCCAAACTATCATGTTTTTGACTGTTAGCCCAGCCTTTTGATAAGTTTCCAAAACCGCAGCCCAACTTTTCCAATCCAAGCAAGAATAGAAGTGAGCGAATTTTTTTGTCGCCTTCATTATTGATGTCCCTATCAATAAGAAAAAAGGCCTTATCATTTTGTCATCTGCAACCGCAGCACCTGTGCTATTACCAAACAAAGCGTAAGGCGGGTCAGTAAAAACCATGTTTGCTTTTTCGCCATCCATAAGCCTTGCAACCGCATCGGAATCCGTACTATCCCCGCAAAGCAAACGATGCGGCCCAATCTCAAACAGGTCGCCCAGCACAATGTTGGTCGTGATTTGGTCGGGAATCTCGTAGTCATCCTCCTCCGCTTCCAATTCCTTCGGGTCGTCAAAGGCAGGGATATCAAGCCCCCACTCCTCCAACTGCTCGGCATCCCACTCGTTGGCCAGCATCTCCCAATCCCACTCACCGAAGCCGACGTTGTCCTTGATGATAAACTGCCGCTGCTTGTCCTCGTCCCAATCCACCACTTCCACCGGTGCTTGCTTCCATCCTGCCTCCTTCATTGCCTTTAGCCGCATGTTGCCCCCAAGTACAATCATGTCCTGATTCACCACGATAGGCCGCACGCTTGCCATTTCCGGTAGGTCCTTCAACGACTGTACCAGCTTGGCAAACTTCTCGTCTTTGATGATGCGCGGGTTGTTTGGATTTGGCTTGATGTCTTTTAGCGGTACTTGCTTCATGCTTCAATATTGTTCACGATTTCAATGACCTTCTCAACAATCGCCACCTTGGCGTGCATGGCGTTTGGTGCGTCGCAATCGACCACGCTGTCGAGGATGTTGCTCAGGTTGGTCAGGAGCGCACCACGGTCCTGCCATTCCAGCGCCCTTGCGTCGTTGGCTTCCAACAATAGTCCTGCTTTTGTTTTCATGTCAATCTTCGTTTAGTTCGCCTAATTCTCGTAGTTTGTTCCTGCTCCAACCCAAAGCCGCCTTGCCGCCCCAAAGCAAATAGCTGATGTAGCCGCAGTCGCTGGTGCTGTCGGCATTGTCGTAGTACGTTTCCGCCCGGCTCAGGTAGCTGTGCATCCGCTTGATGGTCGCCAGCGATACGCCCTCACCCTTGGCCAGCTGTTGCGCCCGTACCTTGCCAGTCTGCGTCGCACATTTGTTGCCGTTGCGTTCATTCAGCTCAATCCCGCGCTTGGCGTTGTTGCGCACACCATCGCCGTAGTCGGCGTAGGTGTCTGCAAAGCTGTTCCGCTTTTCGTACTGTCGAGCGCAGACGATGTAGCGCTGTTGCTGGCTCGGAAACTCATCGCGTATCTTGTCGTCAGCCATGCAGCGGCTGATAAACGCGGATTGGCTTTCGTTGTCGTTGGGTGTAGGTAGTGGCATAGTGTTAAATATCAGTGAGGCGAAAATTGTGCGGCAGCATCCATTGCCACTCCCATCATTTCCTGAAGTCGCCCGACTGCACACTCCCCACACCACCAGTTGGTCCGCCCGAAGTTGTTGGCGTTGGCGATGTTGTCAAGCATGGCCACTTCATTCGGCGACAGCGACAGCGTACGATTTAGGTAGTAGTTGTCCAGCTTCGGCTTGACTGTCAACACCTGCAAGGCTTCGTCGTAGGTCATTCGGTTAGGTTTATGGTTATGACCGTTAATGCGGCGGCGCTCAGTCCAACCGGCAGTGCCAGCACCCAATGTGCATCGGTAAAAAATATAGTCAGCAATGCCCCGCACCAAAACGACAGGCAGGTCGTGCAGGTGAAAGGTTTTATTCGGAAGAAGTGGTAGTACCAGTCAGGCATCAAGCTCCACCTCGTCATCGCCAAGCCAGTCATAGTGGCCAAAAGCGTCGTAATAATCAGGTCCCAGTTCATATTTTAATCGTTGTTTGCAGTTGTTGATCGTGTAGCTGATAGAACGCCAAGGTATCTTGGTTCGTCGCTCAATGAGCTTCTTATTCCCCAGTTCCAGCCATAGCAGGAATAGCTGCTTGTCGTACGGGTACTGCCCCGGCTTCGCCCATTGGTCCATACATTCCAAAGCTCTCTCAAAAATCGTGTCAGGACGTTCGTCATAGCTTTCAACCGGTGATTCAAAGTGCCGCTCCTGTACTTCCTCCCGATGTTCATTGTGTCGGTAGTCGCGCTGAAAGCGGCTGTTGTTGCTTCGGTATAGGTTGATCGCCATGCGCACGACGTAGAAGTTGAGGTAACCTCCTGCGTGCATTGCTTCGATTTTATCGGCTGGCTTTTCATAGAGTCGGATGACGAGTTCATGTTCGAGGTCAGGCGCAAGGTCAGGCGTTGCCAGCTGCCGCGCTATCTGACGCAGCTTGCCGCTTGTGTAAAGCGTTAGTATGATCGTGCGTGCCTCCACATTGGTTGCAAATATACATAGTATCTTTTGGCCTGATGTTGTGGTGTTCGTAGCGTTTAATTTCTTTGAGCCACGTGTACTTCTTCATGGTGACCTGCAGAATGTGCATGACCTCCAAGCCGTGGTGAACTGTCGAGTAGTGGCGGCGCATCAGCTTTGCTATCTCCATGAGCGTCAGCTTCATTTTATGGCGCATGAGGTAAATCAGGCAGTAGCGCGCCTCCGCTATTTCGCGGTGGCGGTCTTGGCTCTGCATCTTACGGAGGCCAACGCCTGTCCGCTTGGTCACCTGTTCGGCGTAGTAGTAAAACTCCCTTTGTCTGTTCATTTGTTGGTGGTTGGTTTGTTGATCGCTTTGAGAAAGTCATCCAGTGATCGGACGATGTAGTATTTGTAGCCGGCGGATTCAATCTGCATCTGCCAAATCTTCTGCGCCACGTTTTGCCGCCCTGTTTCAGTCTTAAACTCCAGCGCTATCAATCCTGACGGCGACAGGTAAAGCATGTCAGCGACGCCAGCGACAACGCCCATGCCCTTCATCACTGCGCCTTGATAGCTGTTGTTGCTGTTGTTGTTCACTGCAAAGAGTAGTCCGCGCTCTGCTTGGTAGTTATTCCAGTGATAGACGAAGCACTGGGATTGAAGTCTGAATTCTGAAGACATTTGAATAGTGGTTGGCCGTTATCGTTTTTGAGTTCCTGCAGGAAGAAGAAGTACCCCATGCGGTAATTACACAAATTTAGCAATTTCTTTGCGGTCTGTTTGTCCTTGATGATGTTGTGCAACACCCAGTGTAGCTTTATTTTCTTTAGCTTAATCAATGCCGCCACCTCTTCCAATGTTGCCTGTTTTGCCATGTTGCGGTAGTCGATTGGTGAGTAGCTTCCGTTGATCTGCAAGATGACTTCCTCACCCATCTCCCCGACTTTGACTGGCGCGACGTAGCCGCACGCAGGGCATTCTGCCAATGCGGATAGCATGATGTACCCGCACTTCCGGCAGTTCTTCTGAGGCGCGACGCCTTTGCTTTTCTTAGGCTTTTTCTCCAGCTTCCAAACGCGGTCGAACTCCCACGCCTTGTGCTGCTCTCTATTGTTGCCGAAGTCCAGTATGGTGAACTCCTTCTTGGTCGGCGTCACTCGGCTGCCCCTGCCGCACATCTGAAGATACAGCGGCAGTGACTTTGTCGCACGATAGAGGATTACGACTTCGACGTTTGGATCGTCGAAGCCAGTGGTTAAGATGCCGCAGTTGCACAGGATGCCGTTTATACTGGCCTTAAACCACGCCAGTACCTCCTGTCGTTCATCAGGATTCATCGTGCTATCCAAGTGCCTCGCTGGCAGTCCTGCGCTTTGCAGTTCGTCGCATAGCTCTTTGCTCGACGCGATACTTGGCGCAAATGCCAGCGCCTTTTTTCCGTTGCAGTAAAGGAGGTAGTTGGCTATGACACCGCGAAAGACCTTCTGCTTGCTGTACGCCGCCCCCAGTTGCGCCGCGTCGTAGTCGCCGTTGTAAGTTCGCACTCCTGTCAGGTCAACTGGCACGCTGTACGTCGTCGGCGATGCGAGGTAGCCGTCGTCTATCAACTCGCGGATTGTGACAGGGTCGACGATTTTGGTGTAGAATTCCTTGAGCGCCTTTTGATTGCCTTCACGATGCGGCGTTGCTGTTGCGCCTATGACCGTTGCTTTTTCCGGTATGTAGGCAAAGAGTTTGTCAAAGCTGCCTTTGTGCGCTTCGTCGATGATTACGAGGTCAATGTCCTGCATCATCTTCTCGTATTCTGCCTTTGCCATTCGGCGGTTCAGCGATTCAATCATCGCTATGTAGCAGGTTGAAGGCTGCAACTCTGCGTTGCCCTGCTTGATGGCTATTGGTGAAACGTCGAAGCGCGTGAGTGCGCCGTCGGTTTGCGTCAGCAGTTCGACGCGGTCGGTGACGATCAGCACCTTCTTTCCTTTGCTTAGCGCGGATTGCACCATTGCGCTGAACATAACGGTCTTGCCGGCACCTGTTGGAGCGCAGAGGATCACGCGCCTGTTGCCCTCGCCAATGGAAACGCGCAGCTGCTCGATGGCTTTTTGCTGATATGGTCGGAGTGTAGTCACTTGTAGTTGGTTTGTAGTAGGTTTTTTGCTGGATAAGTTACTACAAAAAAACGGCCTTTGCAATATCGTGGAGGGCGTTTTTTGCATTTGTAGTAAGTGTAGTAAGACTTTTTTAATAAAAAGAGTATGTATTATATGATGACGATATGAATAATATTCACGCGCATATAGGGTTTCAAAAGTGCGTTTGTAGTAACTACATCTTACTACAAAATCGGGGGAATGTACGTTTCCAAGTCGCTGGGGCATATTTGCCATTTTTTGATTGGGCACTTGCCTGCCTCCTCTCTTCGACTTTGCTGAATGTATCCGAGTGCTTTGAGCTGCTGACCAAGCTTATGGAGGCTCAACGACTGCCGTGAGTTCATGTCGATGTAAACTTTTATCTCGCTCGTGGTCATCCACTTTTGCACGTTTGTACTTGGCGGCTTGAAATACTTGACGATCAACTCGCGCTCCAAGCTGGGCTGTTCGTTGTCCATCGTGTTGTTGTTGAGATACGCCGTGTCTTGCTGATCCAAATACCATGCCTTCGGGTTGGCCTTCCATTCGTTGTACAGCTCCATCCACAGGTCTACTTTGTCGATGGCTTCGTAGCTATCCCAGTCAATGCTCACGACGTCAATCGGCACGATACGTCTATTGCCAGTCGGATCGTTTATTATTTCGGCCTCGTTTGACGTGCCGCACAAGACTGCTATTCGTCGCAGTTCTTCATGCACTTTGCCGTAGGGTTTTGATACCTGTATTAATATCGTTACAGATGCGATAGACTCTTTACACACGACAGCTTGCTCTCACGAGCGCGTTCTAGTCTGTGAAGTTATGGGCAGGCACGCTGGCTGGATAGCTTCTTTCTCTGGTATTTCAGGGAATGCTGATTACATATTAGTTCCAGAGGAAGAAGTAGATACAAAAGAACTCTGTGAGACTATCAAGAAAGTTTATGCAAAAAAATCCTACGCGATAATCGTCGCAGCTGAAGGAGCTAAACTTTCTAATCAAGACGTAACCAAAGATACTGAATTGGATGCTTTCGGGCACGTTAAGCTAGGTGGTATCGGTGAAAAGATCGCTAAAATTATTGAAAAAGAAACTGGTATAGAAACTAGATCTACGACTTTAGGTCACATCCAAAGAGGCGGTAGACCATCAGCTTTCGATAGAGTATTAGGTACTAGACTTGGCTGGAAAGCTGCTGAGATGGTACAGAATGGCGAATGGGGTAAAATGTCTGCGATAGTAGGTAATAAGACCGAAGCGGTATCTCTTAATGAAGCTGTGGGTTCATTAAAGACTCTAGAACTGTCTATCCATGAAGACTCCAAATTATTCTTTGGTACAGAGACTGATAAACAGTTAGCTAAATCTCATTAGTTAAAAGATATTAGATCGGATTAAAGTTTCAAGAGAGATACTAAAGTGCTTAAAGATAAAACTACTGTTCTTAAATTCGGGGGGAGTTCTGTCGCTAACGCAGACTGTATTAAACAGGTCTGTGAGATAGCTATTCGAGAAAGCGAAAACGCTAATCTCGTTATAGTAGTCTCTGCCATGGGTAAAGCTACTGATTCTTTAGTCAAATTAGCGAAAGAATTCAATCCCTTACCAGAAGGGCGAGAACTTGATATGCTTCTATCTACAGGTGAACAGGTCACTGTTTCCTTAGTCGCGATGTGCTTACATCAAATGGGCTTTAAGGCTATATCACTAGTAGCTTCACAAGCTGGCTTTATTACAGAGAGAGCACATAATCGTGCGAGAATCGCTCAGATTAAGACAGATAGAATAGAAAAACATCTAAATCTTGGGGAAATCGTTATAGTAGCTGGTTTTCAAGGTATTACAGAAGATGGTGAAATAACTACTCTTGGCAGAGGTGGCTCAGATACATCCGCTGTAGCGATAGCTGCTGCTTTAAAAGCCGAAAGATGCGATATATACACAGATGTAGATGGAGTCTATACGACTGATCCCCGTATAATTCCAGAAGCCAGAAGATTAGATCTTATAAGTTATGAAGAAATGCTAGAGCTTGCTAGCCTCGGAGCTAAAGTCTTACACCCGCGTTCGGTAGAGTTAGCTAAAAAATATAATATAAATCTAAGAGTAAGAAGTACTTTCAAGCCAGATGACTTAGGTACTAGAGTGGTTAAATTAAGTGAGGTAAGAAATATGGAATTAACCCAGGCTGTGACTGGAGTTGCAATAGATGACAAACAAGCTAAATTAGGTTTTATGGGAGTACCAGATAAGCCAGGTATAGCGTGTAAAATTTTCGATAGACTCGCAAAAGAAAATGTGAGCATAGATGTTATTCTTCAATCCATTCCTAGAGACGGAGTTATAGATATAGCTTTCACCGTCCAGCAAGATTATTTACAAAAAGCAGTAAGGATCGCAGAAGAGTTAGCAGTAGAAGTCGGAGCGGATAAAATAGTTTTCGATGAAAATATTGCTAAGGTATCCATAGTCGGAGCGGGAATGTTGAATAAACCAGGTATAGCTGCTGAAATGTTCTCATCTCTATATAATGCTGGCATTAATATACAGATGATCACCACTAGTGAAATTAAAATCAGTTGTATTATAAAAATCGAGGAAAGCCACAAGGCAGTTAAAGCGATACATGATCAGTTTAATCTAGCTTATTCTAAAGAAGAAATTATTGTATAGTTTTAAAATCCCTATTAAAAAGATCCTTCAAGAAACTAATAATAAGAAAGAAAAAGTATGAACATAATAGAATCAAGCACTGAAAATCAAGTTATCAAGATGGATATACAGGATATATTCAATACATTACCCCATAAATACCCTTTCTTAATGGTGGATAGAGTTACTGAATGTTTAGCTGGCGAGTACGCTAAAGGCTATAAGAATATTTCTGTAAATGAACCTCAATTCCAAGGACACTTCCCAGATGTGTCTATTATGCCAGGTGTATTACAACTTGAAGCATTAGCTCAAATGTGCTGCATATGCATGCTTCACGTAAAAGATTATTCCGTTGGTTATAAAGGAGTATTTACTGGACTAGATCAGATTAGATTTAGAAAAATCGTAGTTCCAGGAGACAGATTAGATATAGAAGTAAAAAAAATGAAATTTAGATTTCCTTTTGGGAAATTTGAAGTAAAAGCAACAGTAGATGGTGAAGAAAGCTGCTCTGGAGTACTTTCTTTTGCCATGATAAAAAATACTGAGCTATAAATCCGATTATATGAATTCAAGTTATAATGTTAAGGCAATGAATTCTAAAGCAGTTGACCTAAATTTACTATCTACTTTCCATCCTAGAGAGACTTTTGCGCAAAGATCAGCATTAGTTCAGGCTTTCAAGTTTTTTATTCTAGCTGTAGTTTGGTTATCGATTATCTTCGTCGTAGCAGCTGGTGCTGGACTAACTTTCGCGTGGAAAGCACCTTTCGTATTTAACGAACTGATGCCGACTTGGTTCCCTGCTATAGATAAACAGATATTTAAAAACCTAGCTGATATTCACGCATATCTAGCTCCTACTGTCGTAGTAGCGACTATTATTCCCGTAAATGCATTATTCATGGTGCTTTGTGAAAGAAAATTTCTATCTTTACTCACTGTAAGAATCGGACCAGATGCAGTAGGACCTAATGGCGGCTTGCAAACACTAGCTGATGCTTTAAAACTTCTTTTTAAAGAAGATACTGTACCTAAGAACTCAGATCCTATTCTATTTTTCCTAGCTCCAGCATTATTCTTCGCCCCTTCCATGGTAGTTTTCCTACCTTTACTAGCTGTAGCAGCTAATCGCCTAGGCGGTTTCATCTATGCCGATCTTGATATTAGCTTGATATTCATATTAGGTTTTCTATCACTTGGCACTATGTCGCTAGTTATGGCAGGCTGGGCATCTAATAATAAGTACTCACTCATGGGTGGTCTAAGAGCCGCTTCTCAAGCTATCAGTTATGAAATCCCCTTGGTACTCGCCATTATCTCTATCATTATGCTCTCTGGTTCAGTAAATCTTTTTGAAATATCTGAAGCTCAAGCTGGTGGAATACTTAACTGGAACCTTCTGGGTAACGGTGAATTACCGAGAATCTTAAATCTTTTTGCTAGCACTAATGGTAATTTTTTTGATGGTTTCGTGACTTTAGTTTACATAACACTGTGCGTTAGCTTATTTTTAATCTTCATTACCGCTTCCACGGCAGAGGTTAACAGAATTCCTTTCGACATCCCAGAAGCTGAGTCAGAGTTGGTTTCTGGATTTAACACTGAGTTTAGCGGTATGAAATTCGCATTATTTTTCTTAGCCGAATATACTAATCTATTTATCGCTTCAGCTATAGCTTCTATATTATTTCTTGGTGGTTCACATCTACCGATTAGCATAGAAGCGGAACAAGCGCTTTATTCAGCTCTTACTAATCTAAATATCAGCCTCCCTGTTATTGGCACCTTTAATGGCATGTTTGAAGGGCTGAATTTCGTCTGGGTAGTAACATCTGTAACTCTCTTAGTGAAGATTTACCTTATGTTCCTTATCGCTATCTGGGTTAGAGCTACTTTACCAAGACTGAGACAAGATCAGTTAATGGAGTTTGGTTGGAAATACCTTATTCCTCTTACACTTGCCATTCTGTTCCTTATGGCTATAATTTTGGAGTATATTAAATCATGAATTTCATAAGTACCTTAAAATCATTCACTAAATTCCCTCTTGGAATCTATAACATTCTTCTAGGTATGTTTACAGTAGTGAAACACACTACTAGAGTAGGGGTTATCGTGACTGGGAAAC
>OGWG01000182.1_pt1 | contig 11345 bp, 21 predicted proteins | sample 1575911 | NCBI WGS metagenome assembly OGWG01 (sample SAMN07581534, study PRJEB24739) | freshwater metagenome
AGTTCAGACGTGTGCTCTTCCGATCTGTTTCCCAGTCACGATATGTAAGTTCGCTCCATTTCTTCTTCTCGGCGTCAATTTCTTCTTCTTTTAATGTTAAAATAACTCTATATTGATTTCCTTTTTTGGTTACATTTTTAACATAAAAATCAATCTGATCTCCTGATTTATATTGATTCCTTTCAGAATCATAATTAGTAAATTCAGAAGAGTGTATAAGTCCTGTGAAATAATTTTCGAATTCGACAAACATTCCAAAATCATATGGCTTGTTTGTTAGGGTTCCAGTGTATTTAGTTCCGAAGCTAAGATCTGCTATCATCTGAGGCATTGAATGCTCGATGTATTTCTTGTATGATAAGATAAATAGATCATTAGAAGTATCGTAATTGTCTACCATGATAGATAAAGTTTTACCGATCATGACTTTAAAGTCTCTAATTACGTTAGCCGCTGCGTGGGATCCTGGAATAAAGCACTCAACTGTATCTTTATATAGAGCGATATATCCTCCCTTTATCAATCTAGTGATTTTAACCTCAAACCAGGTGTTATTCTGATAATGATCTGATAGTTCCTTTCTATAATTAATTGACGCGCAGCTCTTCTCAGATCCAATGTATCCTATTTTTTTGTCATTTTTAGTAATCATGACATTAAAATAAAGATTCTCTCCTTTTGCTAAGGATTCTAGATTTCCTGAATATTCTTTAAATGGAACGCCAATGCTAATTTTAGAGAAGGTTTCTTCTACTGAAATTATTTTATCGTCAAAAGAAATGCTGGTTGCCTTCACCTCGTGAATAGAACCTTCTTCTAAATCTTTACTGGTATATGAAGTAACTCCAGTTCCTCTTTCAAAGGCAACCATTTTATCATATAACCCCTGGGCATATGGTTCCATACAGTATATCTTTACCCTTGCCTTCTTGTCCTCTTCAGTTAATCTGACTGTCTTGTTATATTTTCCGGCCCTTTCAAAAATAGAATCTAAATCTATTGATCCTTGGATAATGGTATTCTCTTCTCTGTTCATAAAATATTTTTAATATAAGCTTATACTATTTATAAGACGAAAGTTTTTAATTTTAAAACAGGAGTGCCCCCAAAGAGGGGGCACTCGATAAATCTTTATTTCTAGTTAATTTCTTCTGATTAAACAGCGGTTTTTTCTAGAGTTTTTAGCAGCAACGTTTATCTTTTTTTCGGATATTATCTCTCCTCCTCGATAATAAATTATAGAATATTCTCCTTCTGCTACACCCCAAAGATTTAAATATTCTGCTTCTAAGATTGGAATATAGGGAAAATAAACAGTATTTTGATACATTACTGCTAACCCGTCTGCCGGCACGTCTTTGATTAATAAAGTTAGATTTGAGACATTCTTATTGGATGTCTGCGAAAAAAAACTAATATAAAAGAAGAAAAACGGTATTGCTAGATATTTCATTTTATTTTTCATTTTGAATAACTGGTTTTTGTTCCATTAAAATACATTCAGTTGTAATCATCAAACCGGAAATTGAGGCTGCGTTTTCAATTGCTGATCTTGTGACCTTGGTAGGATCTATAATTCCAGCGCTTAGCATGTTAACATAAGATCCCACTCTAGAGTTATATCCAGATGAATAGTCTGATCCTAGGCCTTGAGCAATAACTTCTGGGTTTTTTCCAGAATTTAAAATAATCATGTTAAATGGATCTTTGCAGGACTCTAGGAGAACTGTGGCCCCGACGCGTTCATCTGAAGTAAATTCAAAGGATTCTAATTCTTTTAAAAGATCTAGGGCAGCTCGATACAGGGCGATACCTCCTCCGGGCAAGATTCCTTCTTCAACAGCTGCGCTAGTAGCTCCTAGTGCATCGTCTATTCGATCTCTTTTTTCTTTGATTTCAACATCAGTATAGCCTCCAACTTTAATTATTGCTACTCCTCCTTCTAACTTAGAAAGTCTTTCCTTTAGAATCAACTTTTCGGATTCATTGGTTTGATTTTCAATTTGAGATTTTATTTCGCCTACTCTTTTTTTAACCAGGTCTTGGGTTCCGCTCCCGTTGATGATAGTAGTTTCATCAGCTGAGACTGTTACTCTTTCTGCTCCTCCGATTAATTCTTTAACTGCTTCAGGATTGATATTCTGTATATCATGTCCCATTGCCTCAGAAACAACAGTTGCTCCAACTAGAGAAGCAATGTCAAGTAGCTGTTCTGTTTTTAATTGACCATATCCTGGAGAATTAATTGCAGTTATATCTAGGACGCCATTTGCTTTATTCATTACAAGAGCCTGTAGTGCATCGCCTTCAATATTGTTTGATATCAATAGAAGAGGACGCTTAACGCTATTAGAATATTCTAGAATGTGAACCAGTCCCTTTAGTCCTTTAATCTTTCCGTCATAGATAAAGATAACTGGATTTTCTAGGTGAGCCTCCATTTTAGCTAGATTATTAATAAAATAAGGAGAAAGATAGCCTGCTTTAAATTGCATTCCCTTTACTAGATCCAGATAGGTCTCATTAGTGTTGCTCTCATCGACTGTGATTACGCCGTCAAATCCAACCTCTCCCATTGCTCTAGCTATTATAGAACCAATGTTGCTGTCTCCATTTGCGGAAATGGTTGCAACTTGCTCAATTTGAGCAACTCCATCAACTGCAATGCTATTTTTTTCTAGATGAGACTTTATCAATTCTAGAGTTTTATCGATTCCAGATTTAATTTCCATTGGATCAAATCCTGCCTCAATCATTTTTATTCCTCTATTTAATATAGACTGGGCTAACACGGTTGCAGTAGTAGTACCATCTCCAGCAGATCTTGCAACGTTTGAGGCAACTTGTTTTACCATCTGAGCACCTAAGTTTTCTTCTGGATCCTCTAAAAATACTTCTCTTGCCACTGAAACTCCATCTTTTGTAATTGCAAACTGATTTGATCTTCCTAATACCACATTTCTTCCCTTTGGTCCAAGCGTTACTTTAACTGAGTTTGCTAGTTTATCTACACCTGATTTTAATTTGTTTCTTGATTCTGAGCTAAAAGTTATTTCTCTAGGGTTATTCATAAATTCAATATTTTTTTATATTATACATGTAAAAACAATAAAGGTTTTAAAAAGAGTAATTATTTTTATTCAATTCCATCTTAAGAGATTCGGTTAAATCTAAAGCTTTATAAAATTTATATCCGGTATCGCTTAGAGAAATTAACAGGCCTCCTTCGGTTTTAAAACCCGCTTCTTCTTCAAGAATTAATCGGTATGCGCTAATCTGAAGACTATAACTATTAAGATGATTATCCCATAGATTTTCAAAAGGAGAGTACATTTTAGATTTTTTACCTTTAATATGCTTATCGTCAGTAAAATCTGAATTGGTTTTCCAATCTCCTACATAGTATTTTCCATTTAACTCAAAAAGAATATCTAGAGTCCCAGCGATTCCCCATTTTTTAGAAAAAATTCTAAATTCTTGAAAGATTGGGTTCATTTTATGAAGCCTCTCAGAGTATGCTTGTTTAAAAAACTCTATCTTTTTTCTAACAATTGGATCTTCTGGTAAATCTGGGGATTTTCCTTGATAGTGATCTTCAATCCAGCGATGGGTCTCAGTTCCTCTAACTCCTGATTGTTTCCATTCATTAAGAACCTCTTCTTGAGTTATTCCTCTGGACTTTGCAACATATTTTGAAATATTAGGATCAAATGGTTTTTTAAACTGGCCAATAAATCCAGAAACGGGCTCAAATATTTGACTTAAAAGACCGCTGTTTGAATCATAATAAGCGTAAGAATGAGATTCTTCGTCAAATTTAAAATTTGGATCTCTAAAATAATCTAATTTTTCTAACATCAATCTAATTCAGGCAAGCCTGACATTTTTAATAGGACTTGAGCTATCGTTTTGACGTCCTTTTCACAATACTTAGAGATTCTATTTAGATCTCCAGTTTCCCAAAAAACCTGGCTTACTTCTTCTCCCTCAATATCATCTTTAGGTGAATCGATTCCTAAAGAAGTAGCTAATAGATCAAGAGAAGTAAATCCTTCCTGCCAAGCGCCGAAGCTCCAAATATCTGAGGTGTCTATGAATGGCATCTCCCATGGTTTTAAGTTATGAATCTTTAACCCATCTGGAAGAAGTATGCCATTTATTAATAGTCTTTTGCAGATCACGGGAACATCAAATCTTTTGATATTATGGCCACTAAATTTATATCCATTAAAGCCGCTAAATACTTTTACTATGCCTTCTAAAACTTCTTCTTCGTTGGAACTGCAGTAGCTTTTAATTATCATGCTTGGAAAATTTCCTTCAAATGCTATTCTTCCAAAAGAAATACAAACAATTCGATTAAATTCCGGGTGAAGTGCTGATTTTTCTAGATATAGCTGTTCATCTGGTTTATCTCTATTTTCTTCAAATCTGGTTCTTAGATATTCGCACCTCTTAGACCAAATTTCTCCTAATTTAGGATTATTAGAACACAGCTCATCTAAATTATTAAATCCGGATGCGGTCTCAATATCAAAAAATACTATTTTTTTTAATTCCTCTTGAGTGTACATTTATATTTAAGTTATTGATTAATTTCTAAATCTGTTTCTCTTTCTGAAACAGCTCGACCTGTCATTTCCTCCCAGTCTCTGTCTTTTCTAACGATCTGATTAGTAACATAGGCTCCCATTATTGTTGGAATAGAAAGACCAAGCTCTTGAGAGATCCATAATATTGCAGACATGTCCTTTGGAAAACAATTATGTGTAATTATCCCAGTTTTACCTTCGACCCAAAAAAGATCATCTTCTTTTCTATTTGACTCTAATTCGAGATTAAACACGTATCCTTCAAATTTTATCTTTTCAATTTTACTTATTTTCATAACTTTTTGTTTATTAATTTTTCTAATTCGTCTTTTAAAATAACGCGTATTAAATCAGCCCTATATCTCATGTACGTTAAAAAATTCATCTGTATTTATAATGTTTTTAGCCATTATTAGGATTATTTTTTTGTCTCTTTTTACTGGAAATATGTGCTCGGGTGTGCACTGGATTTGAGAACCATCATTTAGTGTAAATCTATATAAATCCCCAGAATACTTATTTTTAGTAACATCTTTAACTATTTTTACTTCTTCATTTTCTATATTATGATCATATGAAATTACTTCTATAAATTCTCCAGCTTTAAATTTTTCATGTAAATCCATTAATTTAATTTTAATAGAATTTGAAAGTGTAACTTCATATTCTCCCGGTAGACAATGTCCACCGAATCCCCGATCTCCGTCAGGTCCCGGTACTTTATAATGAGATTTTCCAATCCTAGGGTCCTGTAAAGTGGCATCAATTACGTAATTATAATCTATTTTTAGTCTTTCACATATAGAATAGATGTCATTAAAGAAGCTGACTTTGGTTGCTAAAAAAAGATTAGTAGTATATTTTACCATTTCAGCCTCCTTAGATCTAATTACAATTATATTCGCATTCGGAAAAGATTTTTTAAAAAGATTAACAACGGGTTCCTGGTATTCTAGTTTATCTATCCCTAACACGATTCGTCCTTGATTTTTAAAATCAGAGATTGCGTTTGCTTCTGTTAAAAATTCCGGGGAAAACATTACCTCTATTCTACTGGACTTTTTATTTAATAGTTCAATCGTTCCAGGTGGAACGGTCGATTTAACAATCGCAGTTATAGATTTATTTTTAGACTCACATTCAATCGCGAGCTCATCAATTACAGATTCTACAATTCTAGTATCACACTCTCCATCTGGAAACATTGGAGTAGGAACACAGATGAAGATAATCTTACATTCTTGAACAAGATCAGATATTAAATTTTCAGGCCCAGACTCTGTTTCTTTGTCGTAAACTAGAGAAGTGGATGAGTTGTATTTATCGTATGCATATACTTTAAAATCTTCTCTAAATTTCTCTCTGACTGCGGATCCAACAAATCCTTGACCAATTATTCCTATTTTATCCATGTTTTTTTATATTATTTTACATTTTTAATCTAAAAAGTTTCATCTATTTTAGACTTTAAATTGATAAGGTTAACATAATTTGAAACCCTGCCTTGAATGATAGACCCAATGTATTCTTCTAGCGTGTTCATCTGATCCCTGGTAATTTTACTATCTAAGACCCTGGTTTCGAACAGGAGATCTACTACGTTTTTAGCGTCGCTATTAATTAAATTTTTTAATTCCTCGGTAATCATATTTAAAAATTTATTTGATTCTCTTTTCTATATTTTTCTTGAAATTCCATTATTTTATCTCTTGCTTCCTTAGAAGTATCAACTATTCTAAATAGATTAAAATCTTCTTGGCACATTTTTTTAGACTCTAAAACTGTTGATTTTAACCAGTCAAATAAACCGCTCCAGTACTGAGATCCGACTAGAATAATTGGAAACTTAGGAGCATGACCGGTTTGAGAAAGGGTTAAAGTTTCAAAGAGTTCGTCAAGGGTGCCCAGTCCACCAGGAAAAACAACAAATGCTTGAGAGTATTTTAAAAACATCACTTTGCGAGTAAAAAAATATCTACAAGTAATTCCGGTGGTTACATAAGAATTCATTTGGGCCTCAAATGGAAGTTCTATTCCAACTCCAACTGAATTGGCCCCGGCTTCTTTTGCCCCCAGATTGACGGCTTCCATTATTCCTGGGCCGCCTCCAGTTATTATTGAGAATCCTTCCCGTCCCATTATGTTTCCAAATACCTTGGCTTCTTGATACCAATGTTCTTCTTCTCGTGTTCTAGCTGATCCAAAAACACATACACTTGGCCCAAGTTCAAAGAGGGTATCAAATCCTCTTACAAACTCAGATTGAATTCTCAGAACTTGCCAAGAATCAATTGCTTTATTTTTATCATTCCAAGTTTGCATCCTTTATTCTATTTTTAAGTTCAGTACTGGAAAAATTATGATCTCTTTTATTATAATATATGTCAATTCCTCTAGAGGCACAAATATCTTTTGCGGTAAATTCTTTTCCTCTATAATCATCTCCAATAATTCTAATGTTTATTTTAAAGGAAGAGAATATTTCTTCTAATTCCTTTTCAGTTTGATATGGAACAATTTCATCTACGTATTTACAACCCATGACTTGAATGTATCTCTCAACTAGGGACTGTATTGGTTTCCTCTTTTGAGGGCGATCGATTGTTGGATCAGTCTGTAGAGCAACTATTAAATAGTCGCAGTTTTCTTTGGCCTCTTGTAGCATTTTAACGTGTCCAGCGTGAAATAGATCGAAACACGAGCAGGTAATTCCTACTTTCATATTGACATGGTTTTAGAAGATTTTACTCTATTTAAATAAGATATTAAGGCTCCGTCAGTAGGTTCAACATTCAGATTTCCAAGCTGGAATATCTGCCAGCTGTCCTGACCGTATTTTCCAATTCCAAAAAGCTCGATCGGTTCTTTCCATTCCTTATCAATCCAATCTTTAGAAAAGTTTATTATTGAAATGGTTCTTCTATTCTTAAAACCAAGCGATTTTATCATCTCTGACATTTCCCAAGGATCACAGTTAACTGCAGCGTTTGGAGTTGGATATTTTTCAAAAAAGTCAGATCTTACCTTATCAACTTGATCTCTGGTTGTTTGATTAAGAAAAATACAGCCGATTAGCATTTTCCAGGGATCAGATTGGTATATTTCTTGAATCATTAGATTTCTCTCTTCTTGAATCATAGGTCTTTCTATTATGGGGGTTACTGACAATAAAGAGTTGCTAATATCATTCTTGCAAGTCTAAATTCCTTGGCTCGATTTAATCTTAAACCATGAGCCCTGGCAATTGATTTTAAATATGGATATGCCTCAGATGTTTTAAGTTTTCCAATTTCCATGATCTTTTAATTTGATTTTTTAATTATTCTGTTTTCAAATAAATTAATCAGGGACTGGACCTCTCCGAATTCAGTAAATCTTATTTCAGGATCCGTGTTAAATACCTCTACGAACCATTCGCTATTTTCTTCTACTTCATTGTTTGCGTTTGATATCAAACTAAACCCTTGAACTATATCGTACACATAGTAGTGCCATTCTCCGTCAAAATCTACATATCCTTCTTCTTTGAATCCTAGTAATTTTATTTCATGTTCGGTCATAACTATTATCTTTTAAATATTTGGATCTTCTTCATGCTTTACCCATCTTCCAGGCATGTCAACATCAACGGGTCTTTCTCCTTCTAGGTCAAAAATTAAACAGTCCGCTAGATAAAGGGCCCCTGCTATTTTAATCATTTGCTCAGAGGTTAAATTATATGTAGGCTTATCGTATCCCACGGTCATGGCCGGAGAATCATCAAAGCTCTCCATTATTTTACGAGCCTCGGAAACTGATTTAGCTGTTACTGAATCAGGTTTTAAATTTATGATATTTTTTAGTCTATTAATCTCGGCGATCACATCATCTCCTAATTCAATTTTGGACATTGTTGTTAAATCAGTTATTTGATTTATCAAAAGATCTATTAGCTTACTCTTTGCCTGTTCTGGAGATATTACGTATCTTTCGATTGCTTTAATTACGCCTTCAATTTCTTCTCGAGATGCCCAGCCTTTCACTGCGTCATCTCCGGATGTAAATCTTGGAGTGCACCATTTTCGATTATCGGTGGATTCCCAGATAGCAATTTCAAAGGTGCTATATTCTTCCGGCGAAGACAAATCTTCTCGAGGGTCGCAATAATTTCGTTCTCCACATTGGACAGAAAGAACGTGTCCATTAATTTCGGTGTGTGAACTCCATCCTCCATGCTGAGAATGTTTAAATTTTAAATCTGAAAAATTCATTTTTTTTTTATTTTATTTTTTAATTATACTATTAATTTCGATGTTATTTAGTTACTTATCTAATTTTATCTGATGATCATCTAGTATTTCATAAAACCTATTCCGAATCCTCTCCACCATGTCCCATTCTTTTTCATCAAGTTCTTCATACTTCCATAGTGTTCTTAACTCTTGAGATATTTCAAATAGTGCCGAATACATATTTCCACCTTGTGTAGCAAAATCAAATTCTGCTTGATCTTCAGGTAAATTAAATGTTAGTTTTGCTTTCATCTTGTTTTTTGTATTTTGGTTTTAATATCAGGTCATAATAATCGACCGATCTCGTGCCATCTTTATCGCTAACCGTCCATTTCATTGGAAAATTTGCTCTACATTTAGCAATTCTTGATTTTCTGGTGCCCTTTGTGTTATAATTGTAATACAACCAAGCTTCCCAATAATGATCTTGTTCCGGCGCTCTAAAGATAATCGCTATTTGATATCCAAAGAAAACAAATGACCAAACGGGAGCCCATTCAAAACGATAATCGGTAGGAGTCCATTTAGTTTTCCATCCCAATCCAACAAAATCAAAACCGATTTTTTTAGGAACAAATTTTAGATATCCTGGTTTGTCCGGATCTTCAACTGTTCTTCTAGGAAAGAAATAAGGAGTGCCAATAGCAATCTTACCGAAGTACCATTTCAATTTTGGCCGTCTAAACGGAGAACAAAATGTCTTAAGATAAATATATTTTTTCATATTATTCTGATTCTAAATTGGTTTCTTGTTTTCGTATACGGTCTTCGGCTATTTGATAAACATCGAAAAAATCATTTCGGTCATTTATATTTAAGTCTAACAACCGCGGTCCTACCGTCTCCATATCACAACAATTATCATCGGCATCATATTTCAACCGTGCAATAGTATAACATGTTTCTGGTGAATTGAACATAGTTGCTTGGATACTAACATTATCTCGACGAAAGAAGCCACCGTCTAATTCCCAACCATCAGCTAAGTATTCTTCTTGCTTGTTATAGTAATGATTAGGTTGCCATTTCACAATTTCATATCGGCCTTGGCTAAACCGGCACTCGATGTTATCAATTCTAATTTTCATACCTCTTTTTATTCTAACCATTTTATATCAATTAAATATTTTAAAAAGGATCTAAATTCTGCCAGTCCTTTTTTATCGTCTTTAAAAATTTCAAGAGCACATGACATGGAATCAGGATTATTTTCCAGAACTCCAATTGCCCATTTTGGATTGTCGCTTTCATGTTTCACCCAAGGACTATTTCTCTTGTCAGCTATTAAAAGATTAACACCTGGATAATAGTTTTCAATATCTTCGAAGTTATTTTTCATCAATACAAATGCTTTAAAGTTCCAATCGTCATTTTCCCACTCTCTTTCCATTGTAACAATAACGTCTTCTGATTTAAAATCAGAAAATACTCCTATCGGAGGAACTAGAGACTCCTTGATATACCAAATTCCGTCTATTTGTATTCTATCTCTATTTTTCATAAGTTTCATCATAGTACAATTCAGCACTTCTATTATCGCAATTGTTATAAGCATCCATTATCTGCTCTTTCTCCATCTCTTTGGCTTTGTCATAAAAAACTTTAGGAACATTAATACCCTCTAATATTAATTCCTCATATAACCACTCTACTGCTGTTTGTTGTTTTTCTGTTTTCATTGTTTTTGTTGTTTAAATGTTTTCAATTTCTTGTTTAACTTCTTGGTAATATTCTATTTCATTCCAATTTTGCCAACTATTAAATTCCATTGCTTCAATAGTTTCATTAACGGCTATCAATGCGCATTCTTTTGAAAACTCTTGCATAGAAACACCTCGGGTAAAATCCTTACCTAATTCAAGATATTTGTTAACTAATTCTATTGCTTTGTCTTTTGGTGTCATAGTTCTCTTATTATTTTCCAAAAGTTTATTTTATGTAATCTTTATAATACTTAAAAATTGCCAGGTCTTTAGCTTTTGCTTCAATTTCAATGTCAAAGATCTTTCCAATCTCCGGCAGAGGTTCATATATGTAGTCTGCGTGAGATCTTAGAGATTTAGACGAAGAGTCTTCATTGATTTTTTTACTACTGCTGTAGTGAGCAAGAGGACGGATGCCTTCGGGCCAAGTGCTAGCCGCTAGATTGGCAGCCTCTTCGATTGACATATTATTAGTACAAAAAAGATGATGAAAAAAATCAAAGGTAACTGGAATCCCTAAGGGTAAGTAGAGACCTTCATACAGATCTTTGACTCCAAACTGGGTAGACTTGTCGTCATTTTCAATTACTAGCCTCTTCTGTACTGATTCTGAAAGAAGTTTAAAATTTTCTCTAAATCTAGATAGGGTAATCAGCTTGGCCTCTTCTTCAGTTTGATCTTTGGATTTAAAGCTTCCTCCAAACTTGAACATTCAGCATGGCCCGGTCTTCAATTTCATAGCTACCTTCTATCACCTGCTCTTATCGTGACTGGGAAAC
>OGWG01000184.1_pt1 | contig 11265 bp, 9 predicted proteins | sample 1575911 | NCBI WGS metagenome assembly OGWG01 (sample SAMN07581534, study PRJEB24739) | freshwater metagenome
GTTTCCCAGTCACGATATAACGGCTTGTCCTTTAGTTAATGCTCCTGTTGTAGCATTTTTAGCATAAACATATATATCTGATGTCGCAGGAGATGATAGGTCTATCCAAGTATTGGTTCCATCTCCAACTTTTAATATATTATTTGTAAGATCGTATCCCGGTTCACCACTAGATAATACTGGATTAATACTAGACCATACCGCTCCCGTACCTTTTCTTAATTGTATAAGATCATTTACTGGCATAAAGTATCCTTAAAAAACTACCAGTATAATAAATTACGGAGAGCCACCATCAATTACTGCATAATATAAGTATGTAGGATTATTAGCACTAACACCACTAATACGGGTTAATCCATCAATAACGGTGCTAGTTTGTCCAAGATTAACTGTGGTAGTACCTAGTGTTATTCCGCTACTAGCCAATTTTGTAACAGGAATATTGTTTGGTAGATAAGCTACTCCAATTGTACCAGCATTAATATTACTAGCATTTAAATTAGTAATACTAGATCCATTACCATTAAATGTAGCATAAATTGTGCCAGCATAAAAACTACCAGTACTATCTCTGGCTACTATTGTACCAGTAGCATTATCATGAGTTGCATTACTAGTTATAGTATATGCTGTACCATCATCAGCATTAGGGGTTGTGGCCGATAATCCTGTGCCAGCAACACCAACTGTGCTAGCATATTGACCAGTAGTATCTGAACCAAGAGCAACACTATTACTAGCAATAGTTGTATTAATGGTAAGAACACCATTAGTTAAATCTGTTAGCGTTACACTTCCAGTACCAGTAACATCACCAGTTAGTGTGCCAGTGATAATAGGACTTGGTAAACCGCTTAAATTAACAAAATTTCTATAATAAGACCCATGCTGACCATCTAAAAGATCAGCATTTAAATTATTAACTAGAGTACTAGAAGTTACAGTTAATGGGGCTATGCCGTTAGATACTGTGGATGTTAATGTATTAGCACTAATATTACCAGAAGTAAAAACATTTGGAGTAGACCCAGAATTACTAATAAATTCCCATCTACTATCATTAATATCCCAAACTATTTGATGAGCTAAACTATTATCATGATCTAATACCTGCAAACCACCAAGACTTTCTGCGCCAGAAACATTAACTTGAATAATGTTATCACCAATATCTACAGTAGTACTATTAACAGTAGTTGTTGTTCCTAAAACATTAAGATTTCCACCAACAGTAACATTACCATTAGTAGTTAAACTATTAATACCAACAATATTTTTACTACCATCTAATACAACCGCTCTACCTGCACTACCTGTTCCAGCCACTACTCCAGATAAATATGTTAATTCAGCAAGAGTGGCTTTTGTAGAAGCATCCGTAATATTAGACCAAACATGAGTATGACTACTAAAATTATTAATAAGAGATGTTGGAATTCCTGTAATACCAATACTTAAAGTATTATTAGGATCATCATATGTCCATGCTAATCCACTACCATTTCGTAAAAATCCAGTAGTAATATGATTTCCACTACCAAGAATATCATGTATCTGTTCTTCACTTATAGAGGCGGCAGTTATTCTCGCATCAACAGCACTATTAAAATCATTAACTTGAGTACTATATATTCCTGTAACTTCTATAGTTAGTGTTGATCCATCAGGACCAAGAGTTAATCCAACCCCATTAGTCCCTAAAAATCCTGTTGGTACTATAGCAGCATAGGGCAATCCACTAGCCCAGTGTGTTGATCCATCACCAATTTTAAACCTTTTGGTTGTTGTATCAAAACCCAACTCACCATTATATAATATACCATGACCTAATAGTCCAGAAGCATTATTCCATTGAGATGTTGTACCTCGTCTAAACTGAATTAAATTATTAATGGCCATGTTTTTTACCTTTTTTATAGTATAGTATAATTAGGGGGATCCACAATCCAGTTCAAAAAAATAGTTATCTAAATAATAGTCTACTCCATCAACACCATCTTTTTTGATTTTAGTAAATGGTATATCATCTGGTAAATCGCTAGCCAATATTTTTTCAGTATTAATAATCTCAACACTAACACTAGTTTGATCTTCTATTAATACTAGATTTTCTTCATTAGATGTTTCTACAACAACAATATGGCTCATGGTTGACAATCCAATGCGGTTTCAGAACCACTATGTCTTTGTTTAATTGTAATTACACCATAAAGTAATCTAATAGTATAGTTACCGCCACTAGCATAAAAAGTATCGTCACTTTGTAATTCTAAGTCATATTTTGCGCTATCAAAATCAAAATCGTTCGTTGTATCAGATGGCAATAATAGGGTCAATTTACCTTCTGCTCCATCTATGTAAAACTTGTATAAAGAATAGTCTAAATTAGTGGTAGAATAAGTTTTGGTGGATGATAAACTTTTTTTACTCACAGAATTATATTCTGTTTTCATTGTTAATCTGGCACACCAATTAGTAATATTTATTGGATTTTCATTAGCATCTTTATATATAAGAGATAATTTGAAAGAACTTCCTCTTTCAATAGAAAAATTATAATTGGCTGCTGACATTGAGAAGCCTCTTTAAAACATATTTTTGTGTCTATGATTATCGTACGCAATAAGCATAAATGGATCGAATTTATTACCAACAAAGGGACTAAGAACAGCAGCAACCGATGTGGCTTGTTGCACATCCCAATGTTCGGAAAGATCTCCGTATAGTTTGCACGGACCTTGATTAAGAATCTCTTTAAATCCGGCTAAATTACCAGCAACACTTAATTTAGCTGGACCAAGAGAAGCATTTATCCCATCTAATAGAGCCTTGGTTCTAAAAGTACTTTGATCAATAATACAAGCTGCTCTAAGACCTACTAAGCATAAAAAGATTTCATCTTTATTTACTGTAGGATCCGGAGTAATAGTATTATTAATACTATCTACAACATACTCTTGATCTAATTGCACATCAAATTGAACATACCTAGCAGCAACAGTTATTGTTTGAGCAATTCTATCATCGCTATATGTTGGTGTTTCTGATAAATCATTTATAAGAACCCTAACTAAATTTGTAATATCTGCTTGCCAACCCATAGTTTCTCCTTATGCTAGGATGCTATTTGTATAATACACCTAAAAAATAAGGCTGGCACAAGGCCAGCCATATTTTCGTAGTCAAATTATATATGAGCTATTATAGAGCACCAAGTAATACTCTACGATTGTCTAGAACAGCAAAGCCCTGTTCAGCCCAACCATAGAAACCAGCTCTCTTCTGACGATGTAGAGTATCGTCCTCGAAGATTTGAACTTCTTGACGAACTGGCATTATGAAGCTGTCTCTCTTGCGAAGATCAAGACCAACAACAACTTCTAGCTTACTACCTGGAAGACTACCACTAAGAGTATTGCTATAGAATAGTTGATACTCTTGGCCTTCACCAAGTTCGTCTAGATCGTGAAGATTGATGCCGAATACACGATTTAGAGTACCGTCAGCAGCGGTATAGATCTCACGACGAGTTGTTTCGTCAACTTGATCAATACCCCAATTACGGATATCTTCCATAGCTTCTGGTGAAACATAAAGGTCTGTTAACATGCCACGATTATTACTGGCACTGTTACCACCACCATTACGACGCATAACTGTTTTCATTAAACTAACTAGTCTCTTCGAGAAAAGACCAGCGGTAGCATCACTGTCGTAAACTACGATGTTACGATCAACACCAGCAGCAAGCACAGTGTGCCAACCATCATCGTTCATCTTCTTAACGAATGAACCTTCTAGAACTTCCATAGCACGACCAACAACGTCCCAGCGAGCATCACGAGCATACTTTAAGAGATAGTCAATGCTAGCGCCGATATCATAGGTTGGAACCATGACATAATCGCCTTCAACATGACGCTCTGGTACATAACCGTGATTAGGAACGGTGTAGGCAACAAAGTCTTTTTCTGTGCCTGGAGCTAAAAAGTCTAATGGAAACTCGGGAGTAGCACTTTGGGCCAATGCGATTGGCTCGAAAATACCATCCAGAATATCTCCACTAAGTAAACCTTGACGTAGTGGTAGTTCAAGTGCCTTAGCAAATTCTGCATTAGCAGCAAGAGATACCTCTCTATTGGCAGAACCAGATTTTACCAAAAGATCGGTAAGTTCTGGTGTTGGTTTAAAAGTTTTTGTATTAACTGCTGACATAAGTGTTTCTCCCTTATTTAAAAAATTATCGAATATTGACTGAGACTTTGGCATAACCATCGGCATCTACTTTGCTCAAGAACGAGCCAATTTGCACAGCATTGGTACTTGTGGTCGAAATTAGACCATTGGCACCAACATAAGCACCACTACCAGCACTTGGTGTGCCATCAACCATATTGGTTGTAACTTGGCCCACTCTCAATAGAGTAACCTTGCCACCAACTTGTACCTCGTCTTTATGCCAGTTGATATGTTGACGAGTTAGGTCATAATTAACAACATCATTAAGTAAAACGCCCACAGGAAGAGAGCCACTAGCTGCAGATGCATAAGATACAACAGCAGCAGCGTCATCCATTGCTACGCCTGAGCCGCTAGTGACAGTAGAAACTACGCCACCACGGACACCAGTTGTATTCATGAAGAATGATACATCAGTGAGTACTTCGATTCGATCAGGTTTAAGAGCCATATTATTCTCCCTTATTAAGTTTTTTGCCTAGTCTAGCACATACGAATTCAAGAAGTTCGGAGCGAGTAGTTTCTAATGAAGAAACACTTTCTGAACCAATGGATAAATCAACGGATTCTTCTGTTTCAATATTATCAAGAAGTTCAGGTGTTACTGTTGTTTCATCAGAAGCTACTGATTCTGACACTTCGATATCTTCTGTTTTAGCAACAGTGCTTACAGAAAATAAACCCTTGAATGTTTCAAAAGTGTCATCATCAACTTGTTCTAGTTTATCAACAGTTGTACTTGCTAACTCCTTATCTACACCAAGTTCAACAAGAGCGGCCATTCTTTTGTTCTTTTTCTCTTTTTTCATCATTTCCGCTTCTTTGTTTTTGTAAGCCGCAATAGCTTCTTGAGCTTGAGTAAGTTCTGTTTTAACAGTTTCTAGTTCTGCAACAGCAGCCTTATATTTGGCCTCATATTCTGCTTTCATGAGACCAACTTCTTCTGTCATTTTCATAGCTTTTTCTTCCATCATTTTCATAGCTTTTTCTTCGGCCATTTTCATAGCTTTTTCTTCAAGCATTTTCATGATTTCTTCTTTTTTGCTATCCATGTCATCTTCTGACTTTAGTGGCATAGCGGCTTCTGTTTCAGTCACTACTTCTGCTACAGGAGACTCCACAATGTTACTTTCTACAGTAGTAGCTTGGGATTCTTCTGTGGTAATATTTTCTGTTGTATTTTCTAAACTCATATCTTTGGTCTCCGGTATACAGGTTGACTTATTGGTTAATACACCTAATTCTGTGAAAGAATCATTTTTTTTATCACAAACGCAACTTTTTGAAAAAATAATACTATCTGGATTAGCTGGTTTATCAACAAAACCTTTGCCGCTAAAAGTAATATTTCGTAATACTCTACCAATCTTATAGTTTTCGTGTTCACCAACTCCGCCATATGCTCGTAAAAATTTTGTTAAATGGGCAGTACTTTGATTGCGTGGTAGTATGGTATATTGTCCATTTTTAGTATTTAATAATCCATAATCAAAACCTTTGAAAAAACATTCCATACTAACAAATTTTGTACTATTTTCTATTTCAGATATTAATTTTTCGGCTCTTTCTCTAAGATGAGGATCAGTAAATCCACGATAAATAACTGAGCCAGTAACTATATGATATTTTTCTGGTAATTTATCAGCTGGAGTATTTACATCTAAAAGATTTCCACTATCATCAATGGGCCAGTTAGAAGTAATATGGCCGATAATAACGCTTTCATCATGCTCAAGATTAGTTGGCTTATCTTCTGGAGAGTCTTTAGCAACCCAGATTTCTGCTTTATCAAATATATCATCATTTTTATTCCATGATGAACTTACTAAAATAGATTGTACATAATATAAATCTGAATCTTTTATAGCAGCTTCTGTTTTTATTAAACATTTTAAGCTATCAGAATCTTTTTCTGATCTTTGAGCAGCAGAAGCATACGATATAGAAGCTGAACTTTTGATAGCTTCTTCTAGACCGTCATTAATTTCGGCTGGATATATTAGCATAGTATTATGAATTTATTTGGGTATAAAAAGAAGATTTGGCTTGTTTAATATTATCTATAGATAGTTCTATGTTAAGATCCATCTTTAGCTGATTTAACCATACACTATACTGGTCTATTGTTGCTAAAATTTTTTGATCATTTATTTGGTTTAGTTTACTCAATACATGATCTTGTGTTGCTTCATCGAACGGTTCCAAAGAAAAGAAAATCTTGGTTTTAATTTTTTCTAGTTCTTTATTTTCTTCATGAGATAAACTTCTAAGATTTTTCTTATTATAAAAGTCCAACATAATAGGATTTATAATATTACTAATTTTATCTTGAATATTGTTTGCCCATATACTTAAACTAGCACCAGTTTGAGGAGAAAATCTTTTGGTTTTTCTTGGTTCTGAATCTTTACTATTTTTTGGACGGCCCTGTCCAGGTTGGCCAGATAATGGAGAATTAGAAATTGGTGGTGTGGGCGAACCCATTTTAGGAACAACTAATTCTTGTTTAACTTCTAGAGCATTTTTTTCACCAGGTTTTTTCTTATCTAATTCTAATCCAACCTGACTAGGAGATACAGAACCACCCTGTAAAACAATTTTCTTTAAGCTATTTTCTAATTGTGGATCATGCCATGGACCAGCTTTGGGAACTGTACGGCTCTTTTTCTTATCTTTATATTCTCTCATTAATCTAGATTTCTCCATATCAGAATCAAATCCAAAACGACTTTGTAATAGTTCATCGCTAATTAGATTACGATCAGCTAATTGAATTAATAAAGCTTTTTCTGCATCGTCATTACTAAGATCCATTTTATCAAATTCTATTTTTGCAGGATATCTAAAACCCATAGCTTTTTGTACTATAGCAATTTCTTCTTCCCAAAAGTCTGTTAATATATCCCTACCATATTGTAGTCTTTGAGTGAGTGTTTTTAAGCTAATAAAATTGTTAGTTGTTCCCGCAGCGCCGTAAGTTCCGGTAAGTGTTGGAGGAATACCCAATCCTGCATAAACACTATTAAGATGTGGAATATATTTAGCTTCTCCTAAAAATTGATGAACACTAGTTTTACTTTCCACCAATTCTATATCTGGACCCCAAACAAGATCCATTGTACCACCACCAACATTATTACCAAGAATCTGAGCTAACTTACCAGTAGCAGCTTTGGTCGGGGCTATTTTATGCTCTAAACTTCCTAATTTAAAGATACGAATATTACTAATAGCACCGTCAAGAGCTGACATATCAGCTAATTTTAATTTTTCTAGTATTGTAATATCATCCATAATAGCATATATCATTGGATAAGCCCAACTTTGCCAATCGTCTTTTTTGTAATGAAATACTAATGTTTTAGTAGGATCCAAAGCATATCCCTTTTTTTGTTTTGCGGCCTCAATAATAGTTAATGGTAATGAGGCAACAATTTGTCTTTCAATATCTGTTTTTGGTGCAAGAATAGCTTTTCGGATAGGGGATGGTAATGATATTTCAAATAACTTTTGCTGTACAAAAGATGATATGGGTCCTGCTACAACATCTACAACAACAGGATCTATAAAAGTATATCTCCATGGAATTTCTCTTTTTTCAACTATAGGCTCTAAACTATTTATCGTAAGATCAGGAGCTGCTATACTCTTATATAGTTCGTTAGTAACTTTTAAATTAAGTTTACCTGTTTGTCTATTAATAACAACATTACCTGTTTTATATAGATTATTTAAAAATCTTTCGCTACGATCTTTGCCTCGTACTTTTTTAAACCATTTCCTATAGAATCTTTCTATTCTTTTATTCTTATGAACTAATCTTACTCCTTGAGAAGCAAAGTCTCCCATAAGATCAATAACATTTTTTACCAAACCTACTCTTTGATAAATATCTTCGGCTCTTTGTATTATTTGTTTTACTCTAACTGGGGTAGCTTCACCCGGTCTGAAGTAATAGTAGTCGGATTTGGTTAATCCTGGACGACCAGAAGTATTATTATCTAGATTAGAATAATCTAAGGTGTAACGACGAGTAGCGTCTGCCCTTTCAACAACTGTATATTCAGACAAACATCCTGCTGATTCTTTCATTGCTTCTGCTCTAGAAGCATCATCATTACCCCAAGCTATAAAAGCTGGTTCATTAGAAGTTTCGGCCGAATTAATAGCTTCGCTTTTTGGATATTTTTTAGCCATAAATACCTAGTTAGATTGTGGTGCAAATGTGGTTGGATTATTTATTTTATACACTCAATTATTATAAATTCCTAAATATATATCATTATCATTAGCATTGGCCGTAAACCATTCTGGTCCTTTGTACATTTGACCATTTTGTTGAACAGCATTTTTTGCATTTTCTCCAATAACATCATACTCAATAGTTTTATATGATCGTGTCATTTGTCTTGCTAGCATATTTGCTATTAGTAGCGCACTATAGCGGTCTTTGCGTAATCTGCCCTTTTTACCACTAGACAATTTGACTTCGGGAGTATCCCATCTGTCACGAGCATTTGGTCCTTGACTAGTTTGTGTCATTACTATAGTTGTTAATTCGTTTTTGAGTTCTTCTATTTCTACTACACACTCACTTAAACTATCATATATAGGATTAAGGTCTGCTTCAAGAATATCTTTGTTCTCAGCCGCTAGTGTTAATCCTATTGTTAAATTATCAAATCTAGGAAATAATGTTAATTTATCTTCCATATCTTTACGCAAACCATGATTAGCTTGACTCGTCCAGTCGGCTCTTGCAAACTGCACCAATTCTAAAATATGTAGTCCTTGTTGATTATCAGTATCTTTAGATTTGTTATAATCTATTGTTGGCCAAATTAAAGTTTCTCCTGGTTCTAGCTTACCCGGATCATGTAATGCTTCTTCTATAGCTATACCTCCTCCTTGAGCATCTAATCCTATTCTAGCACAAGGAAATGTTTTCATTAGATTACGTATCTTTCTTGCACAAAATCCATAAAAATCATAGTCATTTATTAAGCCAGTTTTTTGACGATCTTTAAAATTATTTCTATTAGTAGTCCAACAATATACTATTCTATTATGATCTCCATTAAGTTCTAAAATAACTATGCTAAAATTATCATTCTCTGATGCAGGATCAATTCCATAGATATATTGCTTATGGCTTGAACCTTTGACCGTGGCATCAAATAGTATAATTTTTCCGTGGGAGTCTATTATATTTTTATCTTCGGAAACTACACAGCTTTCAACTAAACTGCGCCTAAAGAATCCTTCGCTATCCTCAACAAAGCAAGCGGCATATTCCATATTGTATATACCAGTATGTATTGTGGCTTTTGCTCGTGCTACTTGTTTATCATCCATAAATCCTTTTGGAATAAGCTCATAAGGTATGCGAATAATACTATAATCTTTCCAATTAAAATTATCTGGAATTTCTTCTGAGAATACTTCTTTTAATTTTCCTGGATCTCCTTTGCTATTAATAATAGCTTTATATCTTTTCCAATATTTTGCAAAGTGTTTAAAAGCATAGTCTGCTGTTCCAGCAATTATTGCTTGATTACTCATCTTATAATCTAATGCTTCTAGTTCATCATTCCATAATCCTTGTTTTTGCATTTCGGCTTTTTTAGCTTGTTCTTTAACATTTTGTATGGGACTAGCGCTAACAGCAGCGAAGCCAGAAACGACGGTTTCATAAATGTCTGGACTGATGGATGCAAATTCGTCCGCAATAATTATGTGAGCGCGTAAACCTCTAATTTTACTGTTATGAACACAAATACCATTAGCATTATACTGATTAGAGTTTTCTACTTCTATATCATATGTATAATCTAGACCATTCTCTATAGATACTATAGTATCGAGTAAATATCTATCGTGATACTTTTCTTGAGATGGCCACCTTTTCTTATCTAAGATCAATAAATCTAGAAATTCTTTCTTTCTTGATAGTCCGAAACCTATACTGTCTCTAAATGTAAGAATATTTTTTCCATTAATAAGTAATTCGTATATAGTATTCCATTTATTATTTCTTTTTCTTGATTTTAGTGTAGAAACGATTCCATAATGTAAAAGAATATAGTGAATTTGCTCCATAAGTTGTTTGGAAGTATTAGTAAGACCAATCGTAATACCAACTCCACCCTTGCTACGATTACCTTGAATATGACCATCTGTGTCAAAAATACCTCTTAAACATGCACTCATTACATCTTGGGAAGCGCTTAGGATCGAATTCGGAAGATACTTGTCTTTTGTATATGTATGATGGAACTCCCATCGATCCATCCATTCTTGTGTATCATCTATTGAATCATGATTATAATGAATATTATCTGAACATTGATAGAATTTATAACCCGTACCATTCTCTAAAGATGTAACTAATTCTGAATCTTTTGAAGTATATCGTAATCTATACTTATTAGTCCAACAACCATCACCAATCATTAATCCAAGAGCATAAGCCTCTTCAGGCGAAACTGATGATGATCCTTCGTGCCATCTCTTAGAACTATCTATTAGTACTTGATCTTTAATAGATATTTCATCCAATCTTTTCCAGATAACCTCCAAACCATTAAATACTTTAACTTTATGATTATGAGTACCCTCAATAGAAAATCCTCTCTTTGTAGTAATTTTAATAGTATCTTTTAAGCCATTATATCTCTTGCTTAAACTTTTTTCAAACTTTGTATTATCCCAAATTTCACAATCATTGTCTGTATCAAGTTCTCCCTTAAAATTTGTGTTAAATAAGGATCCCATTGACGTAAAACCGTCTTTTAGGGTTAACATAGTATTAGACGTAAGGCATCCATCGCCCATAGGAATAGCAATAGCCCAGCTATCGCCATATCTCATAGTACATCTATCAACGTCACGACGTGGGCCATCATCATTACCTCCGAATATACTCCTTAGTATCGTGACTGGGAAACAGATCGGAAGAGCACACGTCTGAACTCCAGTCACTAATGCGCATCTCGTATGCCGTCTTCTGCTTGAAAAAAAAAA
>OGWG01000185.1_pt1 | contig 11250 bp, 6 predicted proteins | sample 1575911 | NCBI WGS metagenome assembly OGWG01 (sample SAMN07581534, study PRJEB24739) | freshwater metagenome
GTTTCCCAGTCACGATAGAACCCCCATATCAGCGGCGAAGCGGGTTTTGTATTCGGGGCTGTGGAGGATGCCGTAAATGTAGTAAAAAATGTCTTCTTTGCTGATTTGCGGGGTTTGGTAGTGGGTGCGGAATTTCTGGAGGATGCTGTCGGGGATGTTGTCTTTGCGGGTGTAGCCGTTGCTGTTGGGATCGCTGGCAAAGAGTGCGCCGAGTTCGCTTTGTTTTTCGTAGGTGTAGAGGGGGAAGTGATTACCAGTTTGGAGAAAATGCAGATCTGGTACAACATTGGCAATTAAGGCTGAAAATTCTTTTTGAGAGCCAACAGCAGTGATAGAAATAACTATATTTTTCGCTGGGACGATCGGAAAAATCTTAGGCATTTGGTAAACCATATCGTTGAGGTTTCTATTAAAGTAAACCCACTGTTTACAATAGGGTCGATAAATTCCTAGAAAAACTGATTCAGGATTAAAGGAATATTTTTTGAGTTTACCTAAATCACTTTTCAAACCGCGTGACCAGCTAATCTGAGTTGGATCATTATTTGTAAATTGTTCAATTTCTGGCTTTTGACCAGATATAGCTTGATAGCGATCGACTTCAGAATTATAAAAATTAACCATCTGATCCATATTACTAATCATAGACTGTTGCGCGAAGTTATAACACCAAGCATCTCGACTGGTAGCAATACCTCTCGAATACAAATCAAAAATTGTTTGTGCTGTAGGGTCTTGTTTGTCACCCAAGGAAATAAAGGCATCAAAAGCGGGATCGCGTTGGTTAATCCAGTCGTGGCTATCATTGGGCTTAATTTTTTGCCAAGGAATACTAGCGATACTGCAGAAATTAGCAATTATCTCTAATTTTTGTTCCCGATCTAAATAGTCGCCAATATCGTGATAAAACAACTGGCAAGATCCCGATTTTTCGGGGTTACGAATCAAAATAGTGATGGCAACAGGAGTGCGACTACCGATCCAAAAATTTTTCCTCCCTCCATGCGGGAGGTTTCCCCAGAGGTGCGCTGATTTCCCCGCAAATTAAAACAATAAATACTGGTAAATTCATCATAAAAACACTTTCTTAACCCGTCCATGGCGTTGTTATCAATAAACGATCCATTGGTCACAAAAGCCACAATGCCACGCTCTTGAATCCGATCACAAGCCCAACGAATCCCCCGAATATAGGAATCATACAAACTGTTTTTATTGGTCGCGCTGGAGTGCTCCGCGTAGGTGGTGCGAATACGATCGTCCAGTTGGGGATATTTAAGATTTTTATTGCCATCATTTTCGCTAGTTTGTCCCGCAGAATAGGGCGGATTGCCCATAATCACCTGAATCGGATTTGCTTTTTGCCGCGCCACCCGTTGATTATTCTCTGGCAGTACTACAGTATCCCAATCTGTTAAATTGGGTTTACTCTGAGTCCCCTGAGATTCAAACATCTGGAAGGTGTCAGTAAGGACAATGCCTTGGAACGGTTCATAGGTTGCCTGCAATAACCCATGATAGGCTTCTTCGATGTTAATCGCCGCAATATAATACGCCAGCAAAACAATCTCATTGGCGTGCAATTCTTCCCGGAATGTCCGTTGCAAAGCCTTGGGCTGAATTAACCCACTTTGCAACAATCGTACCAAAAACGTTCCTGTTCCCGTAAACGGATCCAAAATATGCACCCCCGCATCCGTCAAACCGCGATCGAATTCTTGACGCAACGCATAATCCGCACTGTGCAAAATAAAATCCACCACTTCCACCGGGGTATACACAATGCCCAACCGCTCGGACATCCGAGGAAATGCTGTTTTGAAAAACTTATCGTAAAGCTCTAAAATAATCTTCTGTTTTCCCGCCGCATTATCAATGCCCGCCGCCCGCTTTTCCACACTGGCATAAAACCGATCTAACTGTCGCGTATCTTTCTCTAAAATCTGCCCTTCCAACAAATCTAACATCTGTTTTTAAGGTATCTGCGGCAGAGCGATAAAGAACTGTATCTGTTCCAAGAGTTAACGCGTCTGCTGCGCTTGTAGCATTTGGTAAATTAACTGGTCCTGCATTTATTGTAATCGTATCAGTCGCAGCATCACCTAACGTTATTGTTGCTGAATTTACGGTAAAGTTTGCTCCATCTACGATAAAACTGTCGTCTGTTTTTAAAGTATCTGCAGTAGAACGATAAAGATTTGCGTCTCCACCCAATTGTAATCTATTTAAGTAGCCCGTTCCCCAATTTAATGATGTACTTCCTAAATTGCGTACTGTTGAATCTGGAACAAAATCTGTAATAGATCTAGAGTTAAAAGAAATCGTATCATTTATCAAACTATTTCCTAAAATTGTATTTCCACTAATATTTAAATTTTGAGTTGCTGATATCGAACCCGTTACTTCAACGTCTCCCATAACTTCTAAACCAGATTCTGCTGATAATATACCAGTAATAGAGACTCCTCCGCCAGGCTTTTTCCTTACAAAATTTCCAGAAACATACCCACTTAAAGTATCAATTTTATTATCTAAATAACCGCTTAATTGATTAAATTGCTGTACATCTACCAAAAATGATGCTTCTCCAGTTAAATCCACTAATTGTGAATCTGAATTCATGCTCTTTAAGAATAAGAGCCTATTAGCTAAATTTCTTGAATCATTTGATACCCAACGATATGTATTTAATACGCCTACTGGTAAAGATCCATAATCAACTTGAACGGGAGCAGTTGCTGGAAAATTACCAGAGTCATAAATGCTTCCCTCAAGATAATCTTCATTATATGAGTTAATGACCACAGCTTCTAATTTATTAAATCCTCTAAATTTAGCCCAACCACTTTTTAATGGGCCACCAATTGTAGCAAAAAATGGGCTGGTATTATATGAGTTACCATTTTTTACAGCTTTTCTTATTTGTATCCCACTCATCTCAAATGATTTGACAAAACTCGGATAACCCGTTGGAGGAGCTGGATCAAATTGCTTTGATAAAGTAGCATTTATATTTATATCTGTTAAATTTCCAGTTTTCGTAACTTCGTCGGTTAAATATACAAAAAATCCAGCAAGATTATCATTTATTTCATTTGGAGCATTTATGCTTAAACTTCCATCTGCATTTAAAACGAATCCTCCTGCTCCTGTGGAGATACCTGTTACTGGAGTATAATTAAATTGCCCAAATACATATCCGCTAGGTCTAGTATAATAATTTGCGAGAGCGGTTGTTTGAGAGCTAAATTTATCTAAGTAAGCTTGTGGTGTTGCGTCAATTGCTAACCAAAAACCACTTATTGTATTGGCAGAATATATTGTACTTAATTTAGTTGAATTAAACCCCGTTGATATTATTTTAGTAGCAATCTCAGTGGGATCCCAACCAGAATATTCTGCTATTTTATTATTATAATCAAACGTTCCAGTACCAAATACATATCTAAAAGTAAGTTCATTTGTTTTCCAATTTTTTATTAAAGGTTGTTGACTAGACAAAGATAAACTAAAATTTAAAGAATCTCCAATAAAAAGATTTCCGCTTGGTAAATTTTGTCCTACATTAATTAAATTACTATTAAGTTCAGATTGATATTTAAAATCACCCAAATTTATTATGTTTGTGGTGTCATCGTATTCGGAGCTTGTATAGTAAACATTACTTGCCGCCCATGAAGGAGAAAAATATCCTTGCCCATTTAATCCATAGACTCTAGTATAATAAGTCTGGTTATTTCCAGGGGGGAAAATAAAACCAGTGATATTTGAGGTAGTATTTGCGACAATTTTTCTAGCTAAAAAATCTTCTTTTGGAACTAGTACTGTCGCTCCGATAAGATCAACATATCTATTTTCTAGATCTCCTGCAGAAAAATCTGAGCCGCTTTTTAGGTAAATGTCCAAAGTTGATGTATCTCTATTTGCTAATAATACAGGTGGTGAAATTATATATTGCAAATAAATTCCACTCTGCGATAAAATAGTAGAATTAGGATAACTTGCTTCAAAAAATTGAATTGACGGATTAACGGCTGGGGCATCTTCTGATTTTATTCCAGATTCAATCTGTAAATATTTCTGTGGATTATATTCTAAACCATTAACTGCATATTTATGTGGATCTATTTCAGTAACCCCAATAACTCTAAACATTTCATTTTGGTCATTAACATTTTTTAATATTCCAGTACCTGTAGTTTGGATCGACCAAATCGTTCCACTTTGCAAAACATAATTTGTTGTGTCTAAAGTATTATACCACGTTAACTTAGTTAAAATTTTATTTGGATCTGGCGAATATCCGCTCACTCCAGTAAGGTCAGTTAATCTAAATAAAGTATTTTGTATTTCCGTTCTTTCGTACCCAGTTAAAAAATCATTATATGTTGAACCCGTTACTCTAAATGTTGGTGTTAAAATTTCACCTTTAAAATATATATTTGTATTATAATTATTTACAGCATAGTCATAAATTTTTTGATATTCATGATCCAACACAAATTCATAAGGAGACATAACTGTTCCTTGTCCACTATAAGCTAATACTCTTCCGCCAATTCGTGTGAAAATTTTATTAGAATCTTGTATTTTTATAATATCGCCAGGTTTTAAATAAGTCGCTTCGTGTCCAGCTATAAAATCTACAGTTTCAGTTTCGAATTGTTGACTTATTAAGGCCCATTTTCCTAACCTATTAGCTTGAGCTTGACTTGTGCAGCCAAATGCAGTAATTTCTAACTTTCTAATTCCATATTTTCTTATAGCATCTGGATCTTCAACATACTCAATAGTAGGACGATTTAAATTTTTATTATCATTATATCTTACTGTAACTACTGAATTTCTAACTTTTCTACTACTGCTTGAATAACTAAAATCTCCATTTTCCACATTTGAATTAGTAAATATAACTAATGGATCTTTAGGCATATCTGATATAGTATATATTGATCCAAAAGCGTAATAAGCCATTCCTCTAAAAATACTCGCCATATCCCCCAGTATATTGTAGGCTTCTCCAAAATCTGAAATAAGCGTATTACATGTAAATCTGGGTTCTAAACCTCCTTTACCATCAGATACTAATTCATCACAATACTTACCAATTTGATACAAATTCCATTTATCGACATCTTCTTTTTCTACATATTTGCCTAATCCATATCTTTTATTAGTAATTAAATCGTAATAACACCAAGCAGGGTTATCAGTCCAATATAAACCATTTCCAGAAGGATGAAATTCATCAGAAAATCTTCCGTCCCAATCTCCATTATATGTTCTTTTTATTGGATCATAGTTGCTTGGAATTTTTATTTTTAAAAGTTTGACATCGTACGCTCTATCTGGTGCTTCGGCGAAATACTCGGATCTAAATAAATTTTTAAATACTGCAGCTTTGGGATAAACAAAATTTTCTTCCCAAACTTCTGTTATAGCATCTATTTGTACTATATCTTTAATATGCACCACATCACTTTCTGTCGTAAGTCTTTCAATTTCTATTCTCCATCCTTGTTGAGTATCTGTTCTAAAATTTGCAACAGAAATAGGTATTTGCTCTATGAAGCCCCTATTTGTTGCAATTTTCCCCTTAATTCTGTAATCTTCATTATTATAAATAACCGTAGTTGTTCCATTACTTTCTATTCTAGAAATTGAAATTTTTAAAATAACTTGGTTATTTCTTATGTCACCAATTGTTTGAGACATAGTTACTCTTGCATTACAACCTAAATCAAAAGTTTGTTTATCTAAAGATGGATCATTTTGAGTTACAAATAAGGCTCCAATTTTTACAGATAGAATTATTGTTGCGGCTTGACTATTTCTTATATCGTATACTTTTTTAAAATCTGAACCAAATCTAACTACGTCATTTACTGTTATAGTTCTTGAGGTTTGTGGAATAGTGGCTGTAACAATTTGATCTCTAACATTACTATTTAAAACTGCAGACACGGTCTGAGATCCATTTAAAAATTGAAAATTAACTTGACCATAATTAAATTGACCAGCACTATTTATTACTGTTGTGCCTTTCCAATATACTGATCTTAAATAATTATTTGCTCCTCCAGCATATGGTGTAAAAGAAAAACTATCCCAGCCAATATTTCCTGTTTGGCCTAAAAAAGTATAACTTCCAGAAACTAATCCTTCTATTGGTCCTTCTGATATTAAATCTACTATTTCAATTTCTGTTCTTGATCCTCTTTTTGCTGCAGAAAAACTATCTCCACCATTATGTTTATATATACCTTCGGAAACTTCTACAGCTTTATGTGGGTCTGGATTTGGGCTTGGAGTACATGGAGGTGGCGACCCTTTACCTCCACCACCACCATTATGAACCTTTATGTTTTCTGCAATATAATTGTGAGCGTTTTCTACTTCAAAATTGTAAACGTAATCATATTCTCCAATAAAAATAATGTCTAAAATTTTTGATTTGTTATTATTTTTTAAAGTTAAATATTCTCCAACATACAAATCGCCCGCTTCAATATATTTATTATGTTCGCCAGAATAACCATTTTCTGTAAAAACCCAATGATTTTTTGTTAAAGTAATTTCTCCTTCTTCATGAATTATTTTGATTAACGGAGATCTGCGTCCGACTTCCCCCCAGGAATGTTTATGAGTTCTGAGTACTTCGCAGCTTTGGATTTGTCCAGATTGATGATCAAAGGCATATACTATATCACCAATTTTAATATTTTCTATTAAAACTTTACCGCAAGGAGTATCAATCAATGTACCAACTTGGAAACATCCTCCTTTACCTCCACCACCTCCACCATTATGAACCTTTATGTTTTCTGCAATATAATTGTGAGCGTTTTCTACTTCAAAATTGTAAACGTAATCATATTCTCCAATAAAAATAATGTCTAAAATTTGTGATTTATTGTTACTTTCTGTTGTTACAAAGTCTCCAATATTAAAATATTTTGCTTCTAAATATTTGTAATCTTCGCCAGAATAACCATTTTCTGTAAAAACCCAATGATTTTCAGTTAAAATTATTTCTCCTTCTTCATGAATTATTTTAATCAAAGGAGATCTGCGTCCAACCTCCCCCCAAGAATGTTTATAAGTTTTGATTACTTCACAGCTTTGGATTTGTCCAGATTGATGATCAAATCCATAAACAATGTCTCCTGGGGTAATATCTTCAATTTTTATTTTACCATTTGGTGTTGAAATTAAAGTCCCAGCTGGAAAACATCCTCCTCCTCCTCCCGCTCCTTTTATCAGTTTAAAATATTTTTTTTTCTCTTGTTTCATTTTATAATAACTTAGATCAGTCCGCTTGACCAGCCACATAAGTATGGTAAAAAGTTGCGCTAATTGTTTTTGAGCCTACTACTAATCTGCCATAACCAATTGGAACTGGCCCACCTTCCCCAACAGAATTAGATGGACCGTTAAATAAATAAGATCTTCCTCCTCCGCCTGGATCTCTCGGAGATGCTACATCTGGGCGCTGAAATTCTGGTGCTACGAATGGAGGAGGAGATGACATTAAACCTAAAAATCCAGTAGCAGCTATACCTAAACCACCTACAACTAATCCTAAACCTAGAAAGGCAAAAGTTGGAGCTAAAAATATTAATCCAATCCCAGTAAAAGCTAAAGCTACTCCAAAAACTATTCCAAAAACTCCTTTAAATCCTCCTCCTTTACCTCCACCTCCACCTCCATCTCCCTCTAAAACTGGAATTATATCAATTGTCGATAAATCTTTTGAATTAAATTTTGTAAATAAATTAGAGTTTATAACTTTTTCAAAATCATTTTTTATTTCTTCTTCGGATTTAAAAATTTTAAAATCTTGTCCATTTATTAAAATCCGATATTTTATATTTTCTTTATCTAAATTATATAAAGTTTTATAAAATATTCCAGTATTACATTCAATTGCTCGCACGGCTTCGCTTACGCTAAATACAGACAATTTCCAAAGATTTTTTTTCATCTTTTCACCAAGTATTCCATGTAATTCTATTTTAACCATATTACGTATATTTTGATGTTGCTGGAAATCCTCCGAATGGAAGTCCTTGTATAGTATTTTGATTTCCTATAAATCTAAGACGACAACCTTTTATTGTTTTTGAACATTGATCTGGTATCCAGTAATTTTTATTAAATGGAGGATATGCAGTTGCATTAACTGGATTACCAGCGACATCTCCTTTAGATACAAAATAATATTTTATTCCCTTAATGTCTACAAAAATCCATTTTCCTTTAGCATAAGTATTATTTCCTGTTGGATTCCATTCTTCTGGAACCCCAGCTGATAAGGCAACTCCCAAAGTTGTTGAAATTAAATTACCTATTGAATCTGCTATTGGGGCACCACCATTTTTTCTAGTTCCATAAATATTTGAAGAGGTACTATATTCGCATCCTTCCCCACGATATTCAAATGAGCAATTATCCGAGTACATTGTTCTTAATGGTAATTTTATATTTTCTAAATCTAAAATTGAACTGAGTTCGTATTCTAATATGTATCTGTTTTCTCTTAATTTTCTATCAATATAATAAATATCTGATGGTAATTCTGCATATGGATCTGGATCAATTTGAAAATTATCATCGTTTATGATCCCACCGTTACTTTTAAAATTAATTGCATCTAAATATTTTAAAAAAGTTCTTTTTCTTGTTATTTTTACTCCAATAATATCATCTAAAGATTTTATTGCGTTTTTTATTTGTTTAAAATAATTTTCATATTCTTCATTTTGTATTTGATTTGAAAATGATATTTTTGGTTTTGGCAAAGTTCCTCTAGATTTAATTTCAAAACCTTCGGTATAAATTGGAAATGGGATATATCTTTTACCCTGCCAAATTATCTGATTAAATAATTTGTAATTTGATAAATTCGGAGCAACATTTTCTAAATTTATAGTTAGGTTATGAAATCTTAAAATTCCATATGGCTGATCAATAGAAACACTTAACCCAGCATATGGCGATGGAATTCCTGCTGATAAAAAATTAAGTTGAGAAAGAGAATAATCATCTCTGCTGAGGGCATAATCTCTAAGATCAAATTCATATAAAGTTATTAAACAAGACGGATTAAATAAATTAACTTCAGAAGAAATTTTTTTAGAAGCATTTTGAATATTAGCATTTATACTCATACCGTGGGTGTTTCTGTAAAACTCGCGTTAATTCTATAATTATTATAAAAATTAAAATTCAACGTCCATTCTTCGCAAAAAAATCTTTTTGGATAATTTTGAGAATCGTCAAAATTATATGGAAAAGGAGGATTATAAAAAAAAGAAATGGCACCTTTTCTTTTTTGAAAAAAATGAACAATTGCTCTAGCTTCTTTTTCTTCTCTCCCTTCAAAAATTAAATCAAATTGTAATAAACTATTATTTACTCCATCTTCAGTTCTTTGTTCGTATCCATTTCCAAATTTTATTACATTTATAGATGGTTTTGTTTTTAACTGAGATGCATATGTAGGCTCCCAAAAAAAGTAAGGTTTAGCAAAATTTGCATAAGCTCTATATCCGTGCCAATATATATTTGAAGACGTTGAGGGCGTATTATTTGCATTATTATCTACTAAACTATAATAATAATTACTATTATGTAAAACAATATCATTTTTCATGTATGGAGTTCCACCATTCCATGATGATACTTTATATATAGAGTCGCTCATTTCCTTACGCCTTTAAAATTATTACACATAATATTAGTGTAATTAGTTTATAATGTTAAGAAGAATTGTAAAAGAAAACCAGCAACTCTTTATAAATTCTAAAGAGGTGGTTGGCATACAGGATATAAATTTTAATTACAATTTACCTATAGAACAAATAAGATATTTAGGTATGGAAAGTGTTATTTTCGCTAATAATGGCCCAGTTTTAGCTGAAATGAATATAAGTAAATTAATGATAGATTTAGATGATTTTATACAACTCACGGGTGATAATACATTTAGTGGTCACCTGCAATATAAAGATAAATATTTTGGCTTTAATTCTGGAATATTAGATAATTATAATATATCATGCTCAATAAACGAATTAGTAACATTAGATGCAAGATTTAGCATGCTAGGAGATTTTGGATCTGGAATTCAAAAAAATGATAATATTTATTCTAAAAATCCATATAAAATATTAAACTATAGTGATATAGAAATTTCTTTAAACGATTTTCAATTTAATAGATTACAAAGTTTTAATATGACAGTAGATAATGCCAGGAATATTATATATAAACTTGGTAATAGTTACCCAGAACAAATCATATCTAATTCACCCGTAGAAGTAAATTTATCATTTTCTATAAAAGCTGACGAATATCAAGTAAAAAATATTAGAAATTTAATATGTAATTATGATGTTAATTCTTTGAATATAATTTTTAAACAATTCGAAGATCCATTTGGTTCATCCGTTCTAACGTATTCTTTTAACGAAATTTTATTTTTAGGAGAATCTTATAGCGCAAATATTGATGGGTCAGTAGATGTAAACTTAAACTATAAAGCTTTTAAACAACCAAATTTGAACATATCCAAAAGACAAACGTTACCAGCAGAAGATACGATAAACAGAATTAATACAATATCTTTTTAAGTTATTTTTTTTAAAATTTCATTTAATTTTGTCTCGATTAAATTTATTTTATAATCAAATTTTAAAAATATATCTTCAAGCATTTTACCTGCGACTTCATCTTCTATATCTGGATATGGCAATAAAAGATATGGTAAAGTATTTTTTACAATAGAAAAAAATTCATTTTCTCTTTTAAAATTTACTAAAGGTTTACCTAATTTAATCTTTGTTTTTACTGTGGTTAATTCCCCTTCTAAGACGTTATTAGGCAAAGGATTAGCTAGTTCTAAAACTATAAAATTTTCACCATATATAATATTTTTAATAATATTTGTTTGCGCTTTTTTGCTTAATAATTTTTTATATACATGGTCAATTAAAATTTTTGCCCCATTGTCAGAAATAAATTCTAGATCTGAATCAGGCTGAGTAGAATATAATCCTTTTTCTTTTATTTCTAAAAAAATATTTTTCTTTATTATTTTTTCTTCTTCTCCCGCGTTATCAAATATTTTTTCTGAAATATCTTTTTCTAGAACTGGAACAAGCCATATTTTTCTCTTCCCAATACGCCCATGTCCTTTCTCAATCGGACTTTCATAATATTCAAGCTTCTTTATCGTGACTGGGAAAC
>OGWG01000186.1_pt1 | contig 11242 bp, 16 predicted proteins | sample 1575911 | NCBI WGS metagenome assembly OGWG01 (sample SAMN07581534, study PRJEB24739) | freshwater metagenome
GTTTCCCAGTCACGATATATCCATTAGGACAGGCTAGCTGGTTTTTTGCACCTAGTTTTGGTGTTGCAGCAATCTTCCGCTTTCTTCTTTTCTTACAAGGTTTTCATAACTGGACATTAAATCCTTTCCATATGATGGGTGTTGCTGGTATTTTAGGTGGTGGGAAATCAGGATGATCAATTGATTTATGAATCATGCAATCCTGATAGTGCAACAAGCAATACAGTTTTGCTAAATGAAGATAAAAAACAGCAACCTGTTCAACAACCATCAACTGCAGCACCAGTTGGAAATAAAGTAACAAGTGGTTGGAGCAATCCTTTTGGTGGAACCAGTTGGGGAAAATAAATGCAAGGTGTGGAAAAAATAAGGGATCCCAACAATAAAAAACTGGAAAATGATGTTTTGTCACAGATGGGTAACATACTGAACAGGTTTGAACCCCAAAAACCTGAAATTAAAAAAACAGAATTGCGAAATGTTGGATTTGAAGATGCCATAAAAGAACTTTTGGATTTGCACAGGAATAAAAGCTAAATACTATTAATGGGAAAAAAGAATAGAGGAAAGGAATCCTCTAAGAAACTGGTCGAACAAAACCTTTTTTTAAATTTTGAAATAAATCAACGTTTCAATTTAAGTGAGGCGCACAAAAGTTTCGTAGAGTGTGGTCTTAATCCGGAGAGCAAAATATTATTTTGTGACGGTGTTGCAGGCACCAGCAAAACTTATCTGAGCGTTTATTGCGCTCTTGAGCTACTGAAACGTCGGGAAGTTGAAAAAATCGTTTATATTCGATCACTGACTGAATCAGGCAAACGTCTTTTGGGTAGTCTTCCCGGAGAAGTGGACGACAAGTTCAAGCCTTGGAGCATTCCGCTTTTGGAAAAATGTGACGAGCTTATCAATATTAGCGTGACCAATGCATTATTGCATCAGCATGTGATCAAAAGCACACCCATCAACTATTTGCGAGGAGTAACATTCAATGATGCAGCAGTGATTGTGGATGAATTTCAAAATCTTGTAAAGGAAGAAGCCATAACCGTTTTGAGCCGTTTTGGAAAGAATTGCAAAATGTTTGTGGTTGGGGACAGCATGCAGAGTGATATTGCAGAAAAAAGTGGCATCAAAGCAATTATCAATGCTTTTGACACGTCCGAAAGCAAGGAACATGGCATACATACCTTTCATTTCACTGAAAATGAGATTACCCGAAGCAAAATGCTCAAATATATTGTGAAGGTTATTGGCAATATTAAAAGCGAACCGCCCCCTAATAAAAATAAAAAATAATTGAATAACCGTATAGGGTGGTAAAATACTTTTATGCGCATAGCTGTCAGCGGGGCAGGACGAATGGGTAAAACCACGTTTGTGAATGATTTTTTGCGAAATTGGCCCAATTACAAAACCCCGGAACAAACCTACAGAAAAATCATTGAGGAAAACAAACACAGTCAGAAAACAGATGGCAAAATTCAAATCAAGGTTTTGAATGAACTGGTCAAGCAGGTGGAAGGTTACAACAGAAACGACAATGTGATTCATGATCGTTGTCCGTTGGACAATTTGATTTACAGCATGTGGGCTTTTGACAAGGGCAATAAAGGTTGTGATCCTATTTTCATGGAGAAAACAATTGCCCTTGTGAAAGAAAGCATGCGGCATCTGGATATTATTTTTGTAATTACCACGAGCGCATTGAATAAAATTGTGCTCCGAGAGGGTGATACCAGCAAAGACCTGAAATATCTTGAGGAAATTGACAATCTTTTCAAGGAAGTTTTGAGCAGATACAACAAAGATGGCTGTCACGCTTTTTTTCCCAAGGATGATATGCCTGCCCTGATTGATCTGCATGGAAATCCAGATGAACGGATTGCTCTTGCCAAGATGTATGTGACACCTGATGGTGGAACTTATGGTGAAGATCAAACAGTTTTGAATACCGAGGAAATGCTCAAAATGCATGAGCTATTAGGTGTGCAAAAACAGGCTTTGGCTGACGAACAAAAAGAAAAGGATCTGTACCGCAAATTTGGTCTTTAATAAAAGTTCCCGTTTTTGTAAATATAATAAATGGGACTTGTTGTAAACTTTAGTGATTTTGCAAATATTTCGGCCGGTGCATTAAGCATAACCGATTATGTTGTGGGTTATACTGGAAACCCCAACCGGGAAACGCGCATAACCCTGGGCGACCTGGTTAATTTTATAGAAGGTGTAAGCGCAAATGATTTGTATGTGGTTCTTTACCAAAATAGTGCCAAATGGGACAGCACATATACCAGCGTTAACAGCAACAGTTCTGAATGGGAAAGTTCTTATGTTACAGTAAACAATCTGAGTTCTGCTCTTGCCACTGTTAATACCAATTCAGGTTATTGGCAAACCAGTTATACCGAGGTTCAAAAGCTTACAGGTAATTTTATATCAATCAATACAACAAATTTGACAATAAATGCAAGCAATAAAAATGATTATAATAAAAAAACCGTTCTTTTAAGTCATTCAGACACTGCAAACGTTGTTGTCAATTATAATGTTGGTTATGGATTTAGTTGCAAAATATTCAACAATTCCACCCATTATTTGATACTAAGCTCTGCATTACCTTTCACATATAACGGAAAGGGTGAATATGTTAATGATCAGTATGGTTTGGTGAACATAGAATCGGACGGGGTTAACATTTATGGTTATGGTGATTTGGAAAATGCCCTTGGTACAGCCTATCCAGGTGCCATTTTAAATGAAGATCAAAGCTATCTTTTACAGGATGATGGCTCATTAATTCTTTACTAAATACTAAATAATATTATGGCAAACAAAACAATATCCCAGCTAAACAACTTTCCAACTGCCCCCGGCAACAACGATCTTTTGGTTTTTGTTGAAAATGCCAGTCTTTCCACATACAAAATAACCTACGGAACGTTTGCATCCACGCTGAATGCAGACATAAGCAATGTAACTACAACAGTTCGCAATAACAGCGCCAGCTGGGAAGAAAGTGCGTTTATTACACCCCTGCAAAATGCTTCAGGAAGCTGGGATAGTGTTTATTCGTCGGTCAATGCAATTTCTTCAAATGTGGTTTCGGTTTATACTTCCATGAGCCAAACTTCAAGCAATTGGAATAACACATACACAGATTTTAGCACAAACAGTTCCAGTTATGTAAAATCCAATCACACAGGAAACGTAACCATTGCAGGAACACTAAGTGCAACAGCCCTTGATTTGAATCAGCTGACTGCTCTTTCCAGTGTTCCAGTCCAAGGAACCCGAACACTCACAACATTATTTTTGTCAATCACAGTGGGAACAAGTTCCCTCTACATTCCGTTATACCAATAAATCAAACTTAAGAAATAGTATAAGGTTTAAACACGTTCCAGCGTATTGTTGTTGTCACAATTGCAGGCAAAGTTAATCTGGGTGTGAACTGGACATTGTTTCCTGCTTGAGTAAAATCAGCACTGGCCAAATAAATTATAGGAGGACTTGAAGAGCCCGCACCTCCGAAAGCACTATTGCCCAGCATTAAAGTAACATCATCCGCAGTTAAATACACATTGTTTGGAACAACAAAATTTACAAGAGTTGCCTGTGTTTGACCAGGAGCTACTGTTGTATTACCTGCTCTATAGTATACTCCACTAAGTTGTTGTGTTACACTGGTGCTAAGACTTGTGATTCGTGCATCCAATGCAGTTAAACTTCGGCTTGTTGTTGTTGAAAGTGAATTGATCTGACTGTTTACAAGCTGTGTTGTGCTTGAGCTTAATGAAACATTCTGGGTGGAAAGTGAAACAATTTGACTATAAAAAGAAACGTTATTTGGGCCCACAACAAAATTTGAAAAATCCAAGGTATTGGTACCTTGATCATTTTCGACTATCAAAAGATTGCCATTAACAATTTCCTCGACACGCGGCAAGGTTTTGATATTAACCACATTAGGATCAGCCATTGATATTATTTATTTTAAAGTAAATGAATACAATGAAAAATGTGGGAATAGCAATAGTTACTTGCAATAGACAAGATTTTTACAATAAATGTCGGGAAAGCATACCTGAAGGAATGGATGTTGTAACTGTAAATGATGGAAAAGAGTTTGATCCATATCAGAGAAAAGGTGATATTTTTATACAAAATAAGGAAAACATGGGAGTTGGTAAAAGTAAAAATATATTATTTAAAAAGTTATTGGAAATGGGAAAAGAACATATTTTTATCATTGAAGACGACATGTTGATTAAAAAACCAGATGTTTTTGAAAAATATATAATGGCACGGGAAGCTACAGGAATACAGCATTTCATGTTTGCTTATCACGGTCCGGCCAATAAAAATGGTGTTTCTGGGGGTACGCCCTGTCCCCGGTTTGTGGTGGAATATCCCAATGATTTGAAAATAGCCATTGTCCAGGGATGCGTGGGATCGTTTTGCTATTATACAAGGGAAGTATTGCAAAAAGTAGGTCTTATTGACGAACAATTTCTTAATGCATTTGAGCATGTGGAACACAGTTACAGGATAGCTAAACAAGGTTATACCACACCGTATTGGAACTGGCCGGATTTGGCAGATAGCATGGATTATATCGGAGAGCAAATGTGCTCGGAACACAGCAGTGCGATCCGACCCCGTAACGATTGGCGGGAAAATATTATGAAAGGAGCATCTTTATTTCGGCAGAAGCATGATTATAATCCGGCATGGCAAAACTGTGTGCCCGACACAAGCAAAGAAAAAGTCATAGAAGTTCTTAAACAACTGAAAAAAAATGGTATCTATCGTAACAGCCTATAACAATCGTTGGAATCTTTTTGAATTTACCCTTCGCACAATTCAAAAAAGCAAGTATACCGATTTTGAATTGGTGGTTGTTGACGACTGCAGTGATGAACATCATCGTTTGGAGGAAAAACTTAAACTATATAATTTTCCATCCACACTGATCCGTCTTGAGAAACAGCATAAATTCTACACCAATCCGTGTATTCCTTTTAACATAGGATTCAGTTATGCCAAAGGGGACACGATTCTGATACAAAATCCGGAATGTTTTCACATGGGACAGGTGCTGCAAAAAGCCAGCACCATACAAAACAACGATTATCTTGTGTTTAGTTGTTATAATTTGGATAAACAATTATCAGAAAAAATACGAGACGAAAACGAAAAGGATATTGATTTTAGCAAAATAAACGACAATTTAATGCCTCTGATTAACCGCCCTGTTTCTCATTGTGAAGAAACGGCATGGTATAACCATCCAGTTTACCGAGACACCAAGATGCATTTTGCCTGTGCTATTAAAAAGAATGATTTGATAGATCTAGGAGGTTTTGATGAAAACTACAGTTTTGCAGTGGCTTATGACGATAATGATCTTGTTGTGCGTATTTTAAAGAAAAAAATGAATGTGTTCTACAGCACTGTTCCAATTGTGATACACCAGTGGCACGGTTTGGGAAATTATACAGAACATCACCCTATTCTTTCACAATTGTTCCAGGACTTTAACCGGACTTTATTTGAAAAATATACCAGCAGAGTCCCAGAATATCGGGTTGAAAACCGAAAAGGTCTGGTTAACATGGTTCCTCGAACTGTGACAACTTATAATCAATGAAGAAAACATTTGTTACAGTAACAGGCATTCGACCGGATTTTATCCGAATGTCTGAAATTTTTCGCAAACTAGACAATAATTTTAATCATATAATGGTTCATACCGGTCAGCATTTTGACAGCATGCTTTCTGATGTGTTTTTCAAAAATCTTAACATTCGAAATCCGGATCACAATCTTCATGTGGGAGGAGAAGGGCGAGAACATTTTCATCAGACGGCTGAATCATCTGTCAAGCTTGTTGAACTGCTTAGAACCATTAAGAATGTTGATGGGGTTATATTTTTAGGAGATTCAAATTCTGTGGTTTCATCCGTGGCCGTTAAAAAAGAGGGATATCGGGTCATTCATATTGAAGCGGGTATGCGTTCAGGAGATCGTCGGATGCTTGAGGAAATAAATAGGGTAGTTTGTGACAGCGTTTCCGACATTCTTTTTGTGTATCATGAAAACTACAAAAAGAAACTTCTAAAAGAAAACATCGACTCCAAAAAAATACATGTGGTGGGAAATACCATAGTTGAGGTTATAAATAACAAAATCTTTCCGACTAGGACATACGAACATATTTTGGTAGACATTCACCGACCAGAGAATTTCTTGTATAAAGAACGCATGGAAAATTTGCTGGAATATATTTATTATTATAAAAAAACATATGATTATACTGTTTTGTTTCTGGATTTTCCAAGAACAATAAAAAAGCTTCAGGAATTTGATCTGTATGAAAAATATAAAAGAATATGCATTTGCATACCTTTGCAAAGCTTTGATGAATATTTGCGCCTTTGCCGAAGATCTTTGTTCTTGATTAGCGATTCCGGCACGGCCCAGGAAGAACCTTCCCTTTTGGATGTTCCTGTGATTGTTCCCCGGGATTACACGGAACGACCGGAAAGCCTGGAAAACTATTGTTCCGTCATGTTGGACATAAACAAGAAATTTAGCCGTAAAAACATCAACAAAATCAACAGTTTTTTGAAAGAATATAAAAAGAAACGAAAAACAACATGGATGGGAAACGGAAAAACTTCGGATAAAATAATCCAGGTTTTATCAAAAATATGAAAATTATAGGATTTGCACAGCTGAGAAACGAAGCTTCTCGAGGAAATCTTGACAATTGGTTTCGTTGCATGGAACCGTGTGATCACATTTATATCTGGGATCAGGCAAGCACTGATAATAGCCGGGAAGTGTATGAAAAACACAAGCACAAAACCACGGTTATCTATAGCCCAGCAAACAGATTTAACGAAGAACTCATATGCAAAGGCGAACTTTATAGACGTGTTTTAAAAGAACATCCGGATGTTGATTGGGTTCTCTGGCTGGACGGTGATTTGATTCTGGACGGTCGTCTTCTTGTAGACGACAATCTGAGAAAATTATGCAAAAAACTGGATGACAAGGGAATCGATCTTCCTTGTTTTGGGCATTATAATTTGTGGCGATCTGATACCTGGTATCGCACGGATCAGGGCTATCACAATCTGCATCTGCATTGGTTTCCGCTTTGGGGAAAGCCCCAACGTCTTTGGTTTGAACCGGTGAAGGGATTGCATCATGGTCAGGTTCCCCAGGGAACAGTTCGGGGCTGTCCGGTTGACGTGAGCGTTTTTCATCTGGGTTTCAGTCAGGATCGATATATAGTGGACAAATATCTCAATTACAAATCACTGGGTCAAAGGGGATGGGATCTGGACCGTTTGATTGATGAAAAAACCCTTGCGGTGGAAAGATTACCCCAAGAAATTATTCCAAGTTGGTTTAAAATAAAAGACGAACAAAATCCAAAAGACAAGAAAAAACTCATAGAACTTTATTCAGGAGAAATACCATGATTCCACGAAATGTTGAAATCATCACCATGATATACAAAAGCGTTGATTTTTTAGATTTTATAACGGACCAATTTGCCTCGGATGTTTGTAAATCAGACAAAGTAAAAACGGCGTTTCGGATCATTTGCAACGATGCATCTTATGAAGTTTTGGAACACGTAAAAACCAAACCCATAAGATATACCATTTATAACGATCCCAATCCGGGTGACTATTATTTGAATCGCATATATCGTGCATGGAATCATGGCGGTATGACCAGCGAATTTGACAACATTATATTTGTAAACAGCGATATGGCATTTAGCGAGGGATGGATTGACGGATTGTTCGATTATCACAACGGAAAAAACATTCCCTGCAGTCGTTTGGTCGAAAGCGGGCGCATGGAAGTTGGTGCGGGTATACCCAACAGGGGTTGGGCTCGGGCATATAATTTTGGAACACACCCAAAAAATTTCAATAAACAAGCTTGGCTGGAAAGTGCAAAAATATCTCGAGTAGATAAAATAGGATCGCTCGGTCTTTACATGCCTTGTTTGTTCGAAACCAAAAGATTTAAAGAGTCCGGAGGATATCCGGAAGGAAACATTTACACTACAGGCATAGGAAAATTCGGTTCGCCTTTTTTAAAGTCAGGAGATGATTACTATTTTCATGACATTTTGGAGAGAAAATACGGCATGAATCACATAACTTGTTTTAATTCTTTGGTATATCACATGCAGGAGGGTGAAAAATCTGAATGACAATTTTAGCATACGCATTTTCAGTTGCCGAAAAGAAAAAGCGGATTCTATTGTGGAAATGCTGAAACCAGTACCGTCCAAGCATTTTGACGGAACCGGTTATGAGGGATTTTCAAAACTTATAAATCACTGCATTAATGACTGTGAAAATGAAACGGTCATTCTTATAGCTGATAAAATGAAACCAAAAGTAAATGAAATATATAAAATGTTGGATCTTTTAGATTCGGGATTTGCACTTGTTAACCTGCATCTTTTTGCTTTTTTTGGTTTTAAAAAACAGTTGATACGAGAAATGGGTTTTTGGGATGAGCGTTTTCGGGGAGGTGAAATGAGCGACTGCGATTTTATTCGCAGGGTAAAACATCACAATGTTGCCATTTATGAATCGACAGAGTCTGAAAGAATATGGGAACCTTCCACATGGCATGGTGGAAATGTAAAGGAACATTATGCTAAAAAATGGAACGAGACTCCGGAGTGTGATTATAAAATATTACCTGAAGAAAAATATTCGTATGATTTGGGAGAGCCAAAACCTTGTGTGTGGAAACCTTTTAGTGAAAGTATTTTAATTCATGAAAGTTTTAGGAACAGAAAAATAGAATATAAAACATGAAAGCAACCAGTCAACAAGAACACGGATACTATAATATAATTCACAATATTGTGAATGCTTGTAACTTTTCCAGTTATCTGGAATTGGGCGTGGACACCGGATATAACATAAAAAAAGTTGCGGATAATTGTCCCAATCTAAAAACTATTGTCGGAGTGGATCTCAAAAATTTTGATAGTATGAAATTTTTACAAAACCAAAAAACGGATTCTCGCATGAAAATCTATGCAAATATTTCCACCGACGATTTTTTTGCAAATAAATCAGGTGAATATGGTCAATTTGATTGTGTTTTTATAGATGCGTGTCATGCACACAGTCAGGTTATTGTTGATTATGAAAATAGTTACAAACTGATTCCTAATGACGGCATCATATTTTTACATGACACATATCCGCCCAATCTGGCTTCCACTAGCATGGATTCATGCGGTGATACCTATAAAACATATTTGCAGTTAAAAAACGATAAAAATATTGATATTATAAATCTTCCAATTTGGGTAGGTCTTACTATAATAAGAAAGCATTCGGAAAAAAATATAGAAACAATATAATATGTACAACAACAAAGAATGGTCAAAAAACGCAAAAGTCGGATTATACTGTCAGCTTGGCGGTGCCTTGGACATGGCTAACTTTAGTATTAAAAGCGCAATACTCAATTCAGGAATGGATAAAGATGAAGTGGAAATGATTTTCGTAACATGGAAAAGTAAACCTTATGTTTATGATTGGCTGGAACTCAATAATTTCAAATACTATGAAATGCCTTATGATGAGGGTAAAGGGTTTTTGTGGAATCTTTACAAAGGATGGAACGCTGGTTATGAACAGCTGTTTCCTCACGTTCCTATTGTTTGCCCCATAGCCACTGACCATTATTTCTACAAGGATTGGCTTAAAAACCTTGTTAAAAATTGCAAAGAAAATCGTATAGTAAATTGTAAATTGGTGGAACCGGGAATTTTAGAAACGTTGCATACCGCAAAAAATTATGGTGTGACAGTTGAAGGACAGTTTCGAAAACAGGAATTTGACACTTGGGCAGAACAATTTGTCAAAGAACATAAAGATGAACTTGTTTTTGATGATTGTATTCCAAATGACCGGGGCGGAAAGTACGGACATCGTTTGGATGCCATGCCTTTTGTGGTGCCGCTGGATGTATGGAAACGATTTGGCCCCATGTTGCAAACACCGGATGAACGGGGAATAACCGGCGACACAAACTTTTTTAACCGATGCAAAGCGGGCGGAGTTGAAATTACCAAAGCACTGGATGCTATTTCTTATCACAGTGGAGGGGCAGAAACGGCCCGGAACCGAGCCGAGGGTGTGTATACATGAGCGATCTGACCTACACGTGTTTTATAAACGGAATTGCCCACGAAACACGTCAAAAATGGGCCATACAGTGTGCCAAGAACATAGATGCCCAGAATTTTGGTTTTGATAAAAAAATGGTTTGTTTTGATGAATTTAATGAACACAAAGTCTCAGATGAAACCAAACAAGAGTTAAAAAACATGGGATGGGAGGTATTGGTTTTGAATTTGCATAGCCGGATTGGAACCTTAAAGCATGTTTTGGATAAAGAAGAAAACGATATTTTTTGCTATGTGGAGGATGATGTGCTGGTTCAGCTTCCGGAAAAAAACGACACGGATATTGTTTTTGAAGATTTTAAAAATGAAAGACGTTGTGGAATGATTTCCATGAGTGTTGGGGGTGGCGGGTACGATTGGCCCAACAACAATTGGGGCGATTTGCAGTTTATAAATGAAAATAATGTTTTAAAAAATAAAAAGTACGAGTTTTTTTTAAGAGATGAAAAGCACAAAACCCCTTATTTTTTTGAATTTCCTGTTGTTTTTATAAAAACTTTTATTTTCCAAACATGTGTGGAAGCATCCCTAAATCATTTCAGGGGACAACAAATAGAAACGGCTTTTACCAGTGCTTGGTTTTTCAAAGCATTTGATCAGGATTATTACAAATGTTCCGTGGTAAAACCAGATTCCAAGGCAATTCTTGAAAAAAATATGAAAGATGTTGACAAAATAGTGTTTTTGGAATTTTTAGATTCGGGTCAAGGAAATAATCTTTGGGGTGGAAACAATTACGCATAAGCATTGAAATAAAAATACTTTTTATAATTATATTCAATGTTAATAGGATTAATAGGTTGCGGTGCGGTGGGAAGTGCTTGCAAGTATGGTTTTGAAAAATTGGGCCATACTGTAAAGGTGTATGATGTAAAATGGCCGGAAACCAGCATAAAAGATGTATTAGACACCGAAATTGTGTTTATTGTTGTTCCCACCCCCACAAATCCGGATGGTTCATGCAACACATCCATAATATCGTGACTGGGAAAC
>OGWG01000187.1_pt1 | contig 11230 bp, 22 predicted proteins | sample 1575911 | NCBI WGS metagenome assembly OGWG01 (sample SAMN07581534, study PRJEB24739) | freshwater metagenome
GAGCCGAGGAGTTAAACGGGCTTCAACGTTATAACGAAGCGCTCCATGACGCTCAAAAATGGATTGGGGACAAACCAAACCCATCCCGTTTTATGGGCTGGTTCCAAAAAGGATTGGCATTATTTGGGTTAGAGCGTTATGAGGAAGCTCTAGCCTCGTTTGACGAGGCAATCCGGTTAAATCACGGGTTTTGTCAATTTTATCTGGCTAGGGCTGCTACCAAGCAGGCTTTAGGATTAGATTACAAAGAAGATATAGAACTAGCAAAAGAGTGGGGTTAATAATTCCTTGACCTAAGTATGTCATTAAACTGCTTAAACAAACCATAATAAAAAGATCATGAAATACATAGTATCGGTTTATTCAGGATTAGAGGAGGAGAATTCGTTTTCTCCGTACAAGTTTAAAACAGCCTTTTCTTTAGCTAGTCTGGATGAAATACCATCCAAATTAGCGCAGGTCATAGACCAAGGGGTATTAAGCCCGGAAGAAAAGGAAGAAGACCCTACAACCTTCCTCCTCAGCATCTTGCAAATCCAAGAAGACGGGAAAGTGGAACCCGTTAAGCATAAAGACTTGATTGATGTGGAGGAATACAGATTCCTCCTGATTCAAACTCACTAACCACCATTGACCCAAGTATGTCATTAAACTGCTTAAACACTTAACCAAGGAGAAACTATGGCTAAATACGTAGTATCAGTCTTGTATCAAGACACATTTATGGAATATCACGCAAAAGCAGTCTTTTGGACTTCTTGCTTTGAGGAAATTGAGCCTAAACTGGTTCAAGTCGTACACCAGGTAGAAAAAGAGATTGAAGAAAACCTTCTACTTGAGGAAGGGGAGGAAAAAGAAAGTCTTATTATCAATGTTTTCCGCTTATTTCCAAACGGGGAAGCGGAGGTTGTTGACCACAAATTCCAGTAATTACCTGACCTAAAAAGGAGAAACCAGTGGAAAAATACCTAGTATCAGTCTTGTATGAAGACACGTTTATGGAGCTTTTTATAAAAGCAGTGTTTTGGACTTCCTGTTTTGAGGAAATTAAGCCTAAGCTGGTTCAAACGGTAGACCAAGTGGAAAAAGAAATTGAAGAAAAGCTTCTACTCGAGGAAGCGGAAAAGAAAGAAGCTCTTATTATCAATGTTTTCCGCTTACTCCCAAACGGGGAAGCGGAGGTCGTTGATCACAATTTCGTAGTAGATTTCGTAGTAGTAGAAAGAGGGTTTAAGTATTTAGTAAAGGAGAACTAATGTCTATAAAAGAAGTAACTAAGCTTCTCATTGCCAACAAGTATGAGGAAGCTTTAAAAGCACTAGAATTAACAGATAAGTATTGGGAAAAAAGGGATAATAAAGACCCAATAATTTGTCTATTATTGGCATTTATCAAGGCGAAAATGGCAAAGTCTTCAGAAGATCACATAAAAGACTTTGCTTTTGGGATAACTCGTGATGAAGATTATTCCGAATATCTCAAGCTGTATGATTTTGGAGTAAATAAAGAGGTTTGATATGGGAATTTTAACTACAAGTCGATTCCATGAGGAAGTTATAGAGCTACCAGTCCAGGATACTGTTGTAAAAGTTTTGGTTCATTGGGACGGTATCTGGAAAATGGAAATACAAGAAGACCAGGTAAAATACTGGTACAGCCTGTTTCCAGGGGTAGGTCGTCTTAGACTAGAGAATAATCTATGCGCTTGGATGGATGAACAATACGAATTGTGGATGGGGAAGTTGGGAAGACCATTGCCACCAAAGTATGGCAGACTGATAATTCATCATCCGTATTAACGATAGAAAGAGGGGGTTTGAGGACTTAGTAAAAATCTTTTCTCAAACCCCTTGACATACTAGAAAAAGTTCGATAGATTAAGAACATAAAGGGATAGAGGGCGTTATGTTACTTGATTTAGAGTGCGAGGTAGGGATAAAGCTGATGACCAGACTCAAATACGTGGATAATGTCCGCGTGTTTGAGGACTCGTCGAAGGTGTATTTGGCGCACCACACGCCAAAGGGGATTAAATATTATGTGGTTAAAGACTTAGAGTCGCTTGCCTCTATATGGTTCCCAAAGAATGTAAAAAGGTTAACTAAGGAGATGTTAGCTCATCTCCAAGAATTTAAAGACTGATTCATTGACCTAAGTAAGTCATTAAACTGCTTAAACACTTAATTAATGGAGAAACCGATGAGACTTATTCAGAAACAAATCCTAGGGCAAAACATAAAAGTAGGTGTCTCTCCCTTGGGGGACGCATGGAATAAAGATAAAATTGATCTTCCAGATCACCTGGAAGAAGATAAAGCAATTGAGGAGGTATACGCCTCCTTAAAGGAGGTGCTGATAGAAGAATACGGATTAGAAGAAGAAGAAGGTTGGACGTTTTTTCCAGCCCCATTCTTTGGGGTGTTGTTTTTGTTGTCGGCAATTAAGTCCGACGACCTTCCTCCGGAAGTAGCAAAGAGACCGGGGAACTTTTGGTATGACATAAACAGGGACGAGTGGTGTAAGAGATAACACGATAGGGAGGCTAACCACCATTGACCCAAGCATGTCATTAAACTGCTTAAACACACCATTAATCAAGGAGAAACCATGGCTAAACACAAACTTGTGATTAACATCTGCGTCGGCGGGTTTGAGTTGTCTGAAAAGGCAATCAAGAGATATGAGGAATTGTCTGGCACAACCGTGCCTTCCTGGGATGACATCCCAAGGCACGACCCTGTCTTAGTGCAGGTGATAGAAGAATTAGGACAAGATGCCAACGGAGACAATGCTTGTCTCGAGGTGCGTGAGATACCTGGAAACAAGTATTGCATTGATAAAGGGTGTTACGGAGATGAATATCTCTGGTATCCAGAGTTCAAACGCTGGACAGTAATAGAAGAAGATTAACCCCCAGAACCCGCCCACCGAGCGGGTTTTTTAGTTTCCAAAAATCTTTTGTCAAACCCCTTGACAACCTAGAAAAGGGGTGATAGATTAGAAACATGAAGCAAAAAGAAACCGATGAAGATTCAAACAGAGATTTTAGGACAAAACATCACCGTACAATTTTCCCGTCTAGGGGATTTTTACTGTGTAGAGACGATGGAAACAGTGTGTCTTCCTGAAGATTTGGAAGGCGGGAAAGTAGTAGAAGAAATCTTTGCCTCCTTAAAGGAGGTACTGATAAAAGAGCACAACTTAGGGGAAGACTGGAAGTTTTTCCCTGATCCAAACACAGAGATAGACTTTTTCCTATCAGCAATTGATGAGCAATTTTTGCCGCCAGAGGTAGCCGCATACCCAGAAAACTTCTGGTACGACCACACAGACGAAGTGTGGTGTAAAATAAACTAATCCAAGGGAGGCTAACCACCTCCTTTTAATTTTAAAAATATTTTCTCAAACCCCTTGACAGGCTAAAGGAAGTTTGATATATTAAAAGTATGCAGCAAACAACAGGCAGAAAACAATGACTATAACCACAATCCCCCAAGAAGTGTTAGAAGCGATTGAAAACCACCCTCGAGCTGAGGAGAAGTTTATTGGAACATTTGAAAACTCCCAAGAAATAATTAAATACTTCCCTGACTGGTGGGAAGAAAAATACCAAAAAATGCAACCCTGGGATATTCTTCACAACTGGGAAGAAACATGCTGTATCCATGTAATTCCTCACGGAAAACTCCTTTATCTTTTTGGAGACTTAGATTATTAATCACTGAACTAACCCGTTTATCAAGCGGGTTAGTTCAGTGGATACAACCAATTAACAAGCTTTTTAAAAGATAAAGCGCAAAAAGTGAGATAATTGAAAAAACTTTTCTCGAACCCTTTGACAGAATAAGTGAAAAGTTATAAACTAGAAGTTCAGTGATTTTGAATTTGTTTTTCGTGACCTAGGTATGTCATTAAACTACCTAAAACAACCTTGGATGGAAAATAAAAATGGCAACAGTATCTTTTTTCGACTTAAATCCTATTTATGGGAACAAAACTTTGTACTTAGGTGTACCTCGATGGTACTACCAAGATCTCAAAGATCATTTTGAGATTACTATAGACCAAGATTTGCAGAACTGGCAATCTGTAGAGATGTCAGATGGTGGATGGATAAATGGAAGATGGGGAGAGACTTGGAAACATAGTCTTAACCCAGGTAGCATAAATGTTGTATTTGTTCGCAGCGCAACAAACGACATTGACATACACGCTGCAATAAGCTCATTTGAGCTACACCAAAGAGACTTTGGATCTAAAAAGTCTTACTATTTATATCACTCAGAAAAAGATAATATCCAGTATCTGATGTTTCGTTTTCAGACTCCTGGAGACGAAGCCTGGTTTAAATTATTGAGCGAAGACAATGGCTACATTGTCACTCAGCATCCAGCAATTGTTCCATGCAGCTTGCATGGCTGCTGGCTTAAATCAGACTGGTCTTTAAATTTAGAGAGAGTGGAATTGTCATAATTGTCTATGGGAAGTCACTAGGCTTCCCGTTTTATTAAGGAGAAAAATGAAAGTTGTAGTAAGTAAAAGTGATAAGTTTGATTTGTCTTACGATGCTTCTTATCTTTATTCCGAGCTAAGTGGAGTAAGGATACAAACGTTAGATGACCACAAAATACCAAGACATTGTCCACACTTAATTAAAGTGGTAACGGAAATGGGCATAAACGCTGATTACAATTTACCTAGGGTTGGTTTTGAGGTGGTAGAAATTACCAGCAATAAATACTTAATTTATGTTGGTAGCAATGGCAAAGAAAATATATTAACGCCAGAATCTCAGGAAATTTACTGGTCGGAAAAGAAGTAAAACGATACTTATTAGATTGACAATTTAAATGGTTGCTGCTACTGTTTGGCATGCAACCATTTTATTGTTGTTATTTTTGTCTATAATAATTGTACTGGCAATAAACAAGGAAATTGTTATGCAAATAAGAAGACGATGGTATAACTCTACAAGCAACACTGGGTTTGTAATGCGTTTTAGAGAAACAAAAGCCGAAAGTTATTACATAGAGGGTAAGCAACTATATGATGAGGAAATGTATGAAGAAGCCATAGAAGCTTTTAGTCAATCTATAAGCTGGGCGTGCCATCCAAGCTGGGTTTATTATTATCGTGGCATATGTTATTATCATACTTATCAGTGGCAATTAGCTATAGAAGATTTAGAGTTTTTCAGCAGCTCTTATGCCGACTGTGCAATAGGATTTTACGTATATGGATTATGCTTAGCGGCTGTACGTAAATACGATTTTGCTTTAGCTATGGTGGAAAGGGCAATAAAAATTGAACCTTTACCTGAGTATATTCGGTCTAGAAAAGAAATTAAGGAGCAGCTTGATATTCAGTTTGAAAAAGACTTACAAAATGGAAATTATGCCATGGTGTACAGATAAATTAAAACTCCAACCAATGGTTGGAGTTTCTTTTTTAATCTATTGGATATATAATGTGATTAGACTCATCATCTCCCGTGTAAATAAAATTATTTACACGGAATTTGTATTGAACATTTTTAAATCCTAATAACTTAAAGTTTTTCACTCGTAGCTGACCAATGGTAATAGCCTCAGACAATACATCTGCTTCTGCGGAATTTAACAATTTTTCGCCAGTATAAATATCAATCTTCATAAAGAATGCCTTTGCTTTACTACATAAATAATTTGACGAGATATACCTAATTCTCTAGCGATATAAGTTACTCCTTCTCCAGCTTTTAGTCTTTTAATGATTTCTGGAGTCCTAGTAGTTCTGGGGTTTCTGACTGTGCGGCATACTTTACCTACTGTGTTTACAGATAAATGAACCACATCAGAAATTTGTTTTTGTGTCCAATCTGTTTCGGATGCTAATTTTAATGCTTTAGCTTTTCTTTCTAGTCTTTCTTGTCTGTTCATATAAAGTAGTGTTGTTTTATATTATTTTACTAATTTCCAGGTTATCTTGTCAATACTGCATAAAACATATAAAATAAAATATAGATTTTGGATACTATAGTGAAAAGCCTAGCAGAATTTATAGACGCTAAAAGCCAAGCTGTAATTATCACTGAACTAACTCCTGAGTTAGTCAAGGAAATTCAATATCTATTAAAAATAGATGTAGATGGAATACCAGGAGAAGAAACAAAGACGGCTTTTGCTGATTTTAAGAGAGCCAAATCTTTGCAATACCCACTGGCATTAGGCTTGAGTACCGCTAAAGAGTTACTAGAATTAAAAGACAAAGAAGATGACCTAGAAAATGATTTAGTTAAATATAGCCATACTGGTAACTTTATGTTTCTGCCAGACGGCAAAAAAGTTTATCAGGATGACTTAGTTATAAATGGCATACCATTGACCTGGGGAGAACTTACTAAGAATTGCACTAGAATTCCAACCAGTCAGGAGTATGTAGCTAATGCTATTAAACTAACAAAAACCTGGGGCTGGGTCAGGGATAAGTTTAATTCCCCACTTACGATTACTTCTGCCTACAGACCTCCAGCCGTCAATAAATCTCAGGGTGGTGCTAGAAACAGCCAGCATGTTTACTTCCGCGCTATAGACATGATTCCAGTTAATGGAGACTTTAAGAAGCTATGGGAAGTGCTAGAAGATTCTCCTTTTACCGGATTAGGAGATGCGGTATTCAGAGGTAAAAACAAAGGGTTTTTTCATGCTGATATTAGACCGGGTGGTAGAGTAGTTTTCACTTACTAGTTACAAAAAGATGTTTTTAATAAAAATTTATGACTCAGCCGATATAGATTACTTTATGTTTACTGCTCCCACTGAGTGGCAAGTGGTCTATTTTCCCTCTGAACCTGAAATACATTATCATGCTTTTATGGTATGCAAAATCACTAAAACTTTAAAACATTTTTTAAGTGATTTTAAACATACCATAATTAAACAGGTTGTTATAAGTTAACAACCTTAACTTTTATTTCTTCCGTTTCTCCGTTTTTAAGTAATTTAGTGATGCCATATGTACACATATACTCCGCCACTTCAAATATTTGCTCTCCTTTGAATTGGCTTTTTTGGCTCCATTGATTACCGATTTTGATAGCTTCATCTAAGTTATCAGTCCAGCATTGTCTATACTTGTAGACTGGAGAATTAGGTAAATAAGATGAGTATTGTAGTCTGACAATGTAAATATCTAACATGTGTTTATGCCTATAAAGTGTAGTTTTATTTTATTACATGTTTTATTAGTTGTCAATATAATTACTTTTCTTAAAGCTTAGTTTGTAATTAAAATTTAGTTACATCTAAAAACTGGTTAAATATTGATTAAACTTTACTAAATGGGATAATCCTAGGTTTTTCATTATGAAGTATTTTGCAGTTTGTGATACACCAATTGGTTCAATTGATTATATTTGCTATTCCGCTAAAAACATAACAGAAGCTAAAAGTATTCATGATGAATGGATAGCATTTAAAAAACAGAAAGGGGAGTTAATAAACTATTCCCAAGTGATTCCAGAGTACAGAGTTTCTTCTTACTATGATAATAACCTACCTATTTTAGACAGTGTAATAGGTGAGGTATTATATAGAAACTGGAAAAAACAATAAGAAATACCCGGCTATAGCCGGGTATTTTAGTTAAGGCAACAAACATTTATCAGAATCGCAGCCAGCGGGGCCTGACTCTGTAAAATCCTGGAAATCGTAGTTAGATAACGCGGCATAAAAGTCTTTAGTTTTACGTCTATTTCTAACTTCTTTGACCAACGCATTGTAAGTGTGTTTATCTATTGGTTCAAAAGGTAGTCTAGGAAATGTTTGAATGTCATCAAATCTACCTAGTAAAGCAATTGAGATATAGCCTTCGTCATTTTGTATAGCTTCATAGATTCTATTAGCTAATGGTTCTATTTCATCAACTCTTAACTCTAGCGTTCCACTGGTATTATGAGTTGTATAATAACTTTGAACCTGCATAAAGAAATCGAACTGAGCTAACGCGGAAAACTGTGATATATCTATCTTTTCCACACCAGGCAAGTTAGCCCAGTTCACTTCTACTGGAATTTCCACTAACCACTCCGTGCATCGAGGGTCAAACGGGTCATTTAATAAGTTGCCATACTCATCTTTATCAGACTGAGAAGGAACCACGTTGTAGCCGTAGTCTATACAAGCTAACGCTACTGGGTCATTTTTACCAAAAGTTATACGACGAATAAAACGCTGTGCTTTGGGTGGATGCCATCCAGGAGAAGCGCCACTCAATAAAGACTTGGTTCCACTTGGTTGTACTGTAGTACATCTATTTGGTCGCTTCAAACCATGCTTGTCACAATATTGCCAAACAGTCTGATGTACTATTTTCTTCCATCTGGTTAAATATTTACGCTCAGCCTCTCTAAAACTGTTTTGTTTTGGTCTACCTTGTTTCCACCACTCTAACCATTTAACTCCAAAGGCATTTACAAAAAAATCAAATAACCCGGTAAAAGATACACCAACAATAGGGTCTAACTCCCTGCTGTATTTATAACGTGGTTCTGTGAATTCATGATTTAACAAAACAGATACAGATAACGCGGCAGACTTAAACGCTTTTTCCTGTTCTTCTAGGTCGCTAGGATTAATTTGATTAAGATGCACTTCTGATAAATTGCAGAAAAAATCACTACCAATTATTTCGGCGCATGGATTTAACCCATATCTGCTTAAACGATGCTCTATTTCGTTATGGCTAATTTGATAACGACTAGATAGCCATTGTTCAGCTTGTTGATTTTCGTAAGCTACTAAAAATTCCTGCTGCAATTCTTTTGTGTTCAATATATCTACGTTAGATCTTACTACAGCAGCACCAGCCCATTGTATAGCTCCTTCTCCGCTGTAATATTGCTTTTTAACAAACTCCACGCATTCATCTAAAGTAGGTTTGCGATGAAACGCCCTAGTATGATTAGCCATGCGTAACGCATCTCGATCTGGGTCTATACGCCAATTACCATTAGCGTCTTGTTGCCATAAATTATCTTTAGCGGTAGCAGCGATTGAGTCACTTGCAGAAAATAACCTCAATCCTGCACTTCTGCGAATATTGCCAGCTACTACTACTATTGCAGCTTCATCAATTAGTAAACAACACTCTAAAGAGTTAAGTTGTCTACCCACTGCTTGGTTTAGTATGTTAGCGCATTTTGTGTATAAATCTGGTAATCTAATAGGATTGGCTATACCACCAAACCCTTTTAATACAGAGCCGGAAGAGCGTATATGCCCAATATCAACTATTACATCTACAAACCCGTCATAAGCTTGGTTGGATGATAGTTCTAAAATTGCCTTGTAAGAAGATACCCACCCAGCACGGCTATCCCCTACAGTGATTTTTACTGTATAGTCATTAATGTTTTCACAAATAGTAAAATCATTCCGTTGCCCACTTGGAATATCTCCCGGTTGCCCTTGCATTGTAATTTCTAAGCGATTAACAATTTGTGGCAATTGCTTAATATGTTTATCTTCAATTACAGTACCAGTGCCACACCCCATCATAGCTAAATCCATCATTAATCCAAAAGCGTCCCAATCTACTAAATTAGTAGAAGTGCAGTTGTAACCACCTGGATAGTTAAGTGGCTGCTTAGACCACTCTGTACCGCCCACCCACAACCACCTACCACTAGGAACAGCGGTTAAATCTAGCATGGTTTGCCCTATCAAATTAGACTCTTCGGGTTCTAACTTACCTAGCTCTATAAAACCCTTTATTACTCTATCGTATACATCTATCCAAGATTCTCTGACTCCATTGTTCATTCTGCTATATGTTCTAAAAAACACAGGATTAGCCGTTGGAGCAGACTCAGGAAATACGTAATGAAATTTAGTCATTGTAAAATATGTAAAGATAGCTTTATTCTACATTTTTTATGCTACAATGACAATGGATAATGTTATATTTCCTGGAATTACACCTAGTTGGCGCTAGGTGTTTTTTTGTGTATAATAAGTTTAGTTTAGCTTTGATAAATATGATAGAAATAGAAATGGTTCAAATCCCAGCAGGTGAATTTACTATGGGGTCTAACATTCCATCAGAGTCGCCTAGTAGACGGGTAGCTTTAAATGGGTTTCTTATGTCTAAATACCCTGTAACAAATAAATTGTATTGCGAAGTATTATCTTTACCAAAACCAGAAAAATTAGCAGACCATCCCGTTACTTCTGTATCTTATCTAGATGCCTTTAAATTTATAGATGCTCTTAATATATTAAATAATGATGTATATTCTTTACCTACAGAAGCACAATGGGAATATGCTTGTAAAGGAGGATTAGATACTAATTATAATTTTGGTAATACAATAGATTATCGAGTATGTAATTACTTTACAGGAGACCCTAATACCTGGGCAATTGGAACTACTCCAGTTGGAAAATATACTTCTAATTTTTATGGTTTACATGATATGCACGGCAACGTATGGGAGTGGTGTTTAGATGAGTGGTTTGGTAATTACAATGATGCTCCACCCAACGAATTACCTAGAAGATATCCCCCACTTAGTAAACAGGTAACTTGGTATAAAGTAGTTCGAGGTGGTAGCTGGAATGAATGTGCATCAGACTGCCGCTCCACTTCTCGCAAAGCAAAACATCATGGTCTTAGATCTAATGATATAGGATTTAGAATAGTGTTAAACTATAATATTAAAAATAAAAATATGAATATGAGTTTACTTAATTTATATAGATAAGACCCAAGGGGGTCTTTTTCTACTAAATTCTATAAAAGTTCCTGTAATAATCTATAGGAACATTTGTAGATTGATACATGATGTAACATTCAGTTAAGCAATTAGGCTTTGACCAACCTAAGTTAGTCAAATAATTGTTTAACTTTTCTACATCTAATACTATAAAATCATGAGATTCTATAGTTTCTATCCTTATGAACTGACAGCCTTCAAATTGTTTTTTTTGATTTTCTGGAACCGAATCAATTCTATTAACTAAATTACAAAAGGATGGATAAATCCATTTACCTTTATAATTAGTAACCTTAGAAGAATAACGCTGTACCAATACATACTCTTTCTCTGTTAATACCATCATGGTTTTTCAAAAAGATAAACTACTCTTAGGTCTATATCGAAAATTTTGGCTACGTGATACTTTTTAGCCAATAAAACAGAATCGTAAGCCTCTTCTGCTAACGCTGCAACCTCCTATCGTGACTGGGAAAC
>OGWG01000188.1_pt1 | contig 11210 bp, 17 predicted proteins | sample 1575911 | NCBI WGS metagenome assembly OGWG01 (sample SAMN07581534, study PRJEB24739) | freshwater metagenome
GATTTATGTATTCTCCCTTGCGCCAACCGACCAGTGATGCTATATTCGGGGTGGGCTATTGCGCCCATCTTCTCCTCCCTTTTTGCCCTCTCCGTGAGGGCGTTTTTTTGGAGCGCATATGAAAGGCTTGACGATTATGATTGGCCTCTTAGGTTCAGAGCCTGAGATGGTTGAGAAAGAGGGACTCTTGGAAGACGGAGAGTGTCCTCTGGCGACTCAAGACGAGATCGTAAACAAAGGCAACAAGCAGGTCGCTATCCTCAAAGCTAACTATGGCCCAGCCGAGGGTGAGGAGAAGTGCGGCAATTGTGAGTACGGTATGCCCATGAACCGATGTGGCGTTAAAGACTCAGAGGTTTACTGTGTGATGTGGGACTTCAAGTGCAAGAAGTCTGGAGTCTGTGACGCTTGGGAACCTAATGAGTCATCCGAGTCAGATTGAGTTTGTAAGATCGGTAATGGCAAGACACCCTGATAAGTTCGTTGGGGTGAGTGTTTTAGAGGTTGGCAGTCTGAACATCAATGGCTCGATAAGGCAGTTCTTCTTTGACTGCGACTATCTGGGTGTAGACATCGGGCCAGGAAGTTGTGTTGACTTAGTAGCTCGTGGGGAAGACCTAGACTTCCCTGATGGGCATTTCGACACCACTGCCAGTTGTGAGTGTTTTGAGCATAATCCGAACTGGAAAGAAACCTTCCTGAACATGGTCAGAATGACTAGACCAGGGGGTTTAGTGTTCTTTACCTGTGCAACGACAGGCAGATCAGAACACGGCACAACGAGGACATCACCTATAGACGCACCTTATTGTGGTGATTATTATAGAAACCTGACTAGAGAAGACTTTGAGCCTCTGTGTAAGGATTTCGCAGAGTATGAGTTTTCAGAAGCACATCCACCCCACGACCTATATTTCAGAGGTATAAAAAATGCCTAGCGTGAGTAAAGCCCAGAACCGTTTCATGCAAGCTGCTGCCAATAGCCCCAAGATGGCTAAGATGCTCGGGATTCCCCAGTCAGTAGCAAAGAAGTACACCAAGGAAACGAAGTCCATGAAGGGCAAACCGGAGTACAAGAAGTGAAAGCGGTCTGGGACAAAAAGCGTCCTAAAGCTCTGGGTGAGCCTAAAGAACTCAGCCCGAACCAGAAGAAAGCTGCCAAGGCGTTCGCAAAGAAGTCTGGCACCAAGTACCCTTCTCTGATTGCTAACATGGCTGGAGCCAGGGCAAAGAAATGAAAGTCCGTGAAGCAGCCAAACTCTTTGAGAAGTACGATAGCCAAACTAATAAGAAGATGGCTGAACACAATCGGGGAGGTGGCTCTGTACGCAAGCCCGTTAGGTCAACGAAAGGTGCGAGCCGAGATGACCAGTATGATCGAGCCAAGTTCATCTACAGAAAAGCAGCGCAGGCACTAACCGCCAACCATCCTCTTAAAGACGACAAGGGTAGGCCAACACCTGCTGCTATGCAGTTCAAGCGCTGGGCTGCACCTGTTCCGCAGAATGAGCAAGACCTACAAGAATTGAAGTCACTTGGAAAACGACTGAAAGAGCGCTACAAGCCTAAGTGAAGATTTTCCAGTCTTACTACCGAGACGACCAAAAGGCACATCTGCTGCCGAACACAATTCATCTGGACACCAGGCAGATCGAGTGTCCGAGACTAGAGTACGACATATTCAAACATATGAGACCTGAAGGCGACTTCGGTCTTATAAGCTGGAAGTTCTACCGCAAGTCCAAACTGGACGAATGGGAAGACCAAGCAAGAGAACTTCTCAGGCACTACGATGCGGTGATTATTAACCCGTTTCCCGCTATATCTGCGGTGAGCTACAACTGTTGGCAGTCCCATCCGAGACTCATAAAGGTGGCTCAGGACATGGTGGACACCGACGAGTTCCAAGTAGATATGGCTTTCTGCTCCTACATACTAGGAAAGAAAGACTGGTGGGACAGATACTTTGAATTTATGGAGAAGCACCTAGATCACCCAGGGTTGAATCAGGATGCTGGGTATTCACGAGGTAACTTCCCCATGACCCCATTTGTAGTGGAGAGGCTTCTTAACTACACACTAGAGGGTGCGTATATCTGGCAGTACCCAGAGGAGCATCACCTAAAGAAGTTCGGCACTACAGAGTTTCACGAGCTAAGAGAGATCAAACCAGACTTTAATGCCTGGGCAGAGAGAGCAAAGACCTACGACCTAGTAGACATATGCAGACGAGACGACAATGGCTGAGAGACTAACCCCACTGACGAGCAGAATTGACGCACTCAAGCGCCAACTCTACGATGCTCTGACAAACCCAAAAGACTATTTGTCTATGGTTGGTGGTCGTGCAGCAGAGTCTTTGTATGCCACACAACAACTTCAAAAGCAGGCTTTTGGTGATCCTCGTAACCCATTCAAAGTAACAAACGAGAATGCACTACGCCAACTCACAGATGCGCTGATGTCTGGGCCATTGGGGTTTGCGCCTGCTGGGATCACTGTTTACCACGGCTCACCTTACCTGTTTAAGCAGTTTGACCCAATGAAAGTTGGTACGGGTGAGGGCGCACAGGCATACGGGGCGGGCGCTGGATACACGGCAGAGGCTAGGTCAGTTGCGGATGCGTATCGAGAAAATATAAAAGACATGGCTTCCATCAAAGCAATTAATGAAAAGATGGATGAATTGGCAAGGGTCATGGATAGCGATTCTGTATATCCAGGAGCATATAGAAAATTCAAGTCTGAAAAGGGTAGGAAAGCTGCTGAAGAATATGATGCTTTGATGCAACAAAGGTCGGAAATTAGAACGGCTCCTGGCTACCTCTACAAAGGTGACATCCCAGATGAGATAGTCCCAAGATTCCTTGATTGGGACAAACCACTCACAAAAGATGCTCCACAAGAGGTCAAAGATTCGTTTAACAGTATTTTGCAAAAATACCCAGAACTAAAAGAACCTTTTTTTAAGGCTTTTAGAGGAAACAAACCGGGTAGTCATTACTACTCAATTTTGAGTGACTATGCAAAAACAGGGGATTTGTATAAAAATCAATTTTTTGCCTCTAAGGTTTTAGAGGATGCGGGTATTCGTGGAATCCGCTATTTAGACCAAGGAAGCCGTGGTGAAGGGAAGGGAACATCAAACTTTATCCCTTTTAGACCTGAAGACTTCAAGATTCAAGAGATCAACGACATCCCACTAGAAGAATACATAGCAAAAGGGCTACTATCTCCGTAGTGTATATTTCACCGAACAACCAATAGGATTCGGACATGGAAGAAGTTAAAGAAACAGCAAAAATCGGTGCAGGACTCCCAGGCCCAGGCAGACCAAAGGGAACGCCTAATAGGGCCACTCAGGTAGTCAGAGAGGCTATTGCTAGGATGGCAGAGGACAATGCTGACAACTTCAACCTCTGGCTTGCTCAAGTGGCTGCTAGTAGCCCAGAGAAGGCTTGCGATATTTACCTGAAGGCAATTGAGTACCACATCCCTAAGTTGGCTCGAACTGAGCACACTGGGGTGGACAACGCACCTATTCAGTTGAGCATCGGTTGGCAGAAATAGTCATCCCCTACAAGCCTCGTGAACATCAACTTAGTCTCCATCAGACAGTTGATGCTCACCGATTCTCTGTTGCGGTGGCGCACAGACGATTCGGAAAGACTGTTGCGGCAATCAACCAGATCATTAAAGCTGCGCTGCAATGCGAACGGGAAGCTCCTCGTTTTGCCTACATCGCTCCAACTTACACCCAAGCCAAGCGAGTAGCCTGGGATTATCTGCTGAAGTACACGCAGCCATTGTCTGCGACTGCGAACATCAGCGAGCTACGGGTGGACTTTTACGGCAGGCGTATAAGCCTGTACGGTGCAGACAACCCAGACTCACTCCGAGGGATATATCTTGACGGGGTGGTGCTGGACGAAGTGGGTGACATGAACCCGAAAATCTGGAATGAGGTGGTGCGACCTGCACTCTCAGACAGATTGGGTTGGGCGCTATTTATCGGCACTCCAAAGGGTGCTAACCACTTTAAAGACCTGCGAGACCGAGCAGAGAAGGAGTGGGCTTTACTAGAGTTTAAGGCCAGCCAGACGGGGATTGTCCCGCAAGAAGAGTTAGATGCCGCCCGTAAAGAGATGGGCGACGATAAGTACAACCAAGAGTTTGAGTGCAGCTTTGCAGCCCCTGTGACTGGGAGCTACTTTGGGGAGGCACTCCAGCAGGTCGAAGAAGAAGGCAGGATATGTCATATACCGAGAGACGACCTCTGCAAGACCTATGCGGCTTGGGACTTGGGGGTTGGCGACTCAACGGCAATATGGATTGCTCAGGTGGCGGGGCAAGAGGTTAGGCTACTCGACTACATCGAGAACCACGGTCAGGGTCTTGACTGGTACGTTAGGGAACTCAAGTCTAGGAATTGGGAGAAGGCAGAAAATCTTCTCCCGCATGACGTTGAAGTCCGAGAGCTTGGCACGGGGCGTAGTCGGTTGGAGATGCTCAGAGAGGCTGGTCTTGACTGTACAGTCTTACCTCGCCTGCCAGTTGATGATGGGATCGCTGCTGTACGCAGACTACTGCCGAGATGCTGGTTTGATCCCAAGACCAAACAAGGCTTAGACTGCTTGCGGAATTACAGACGGGAATACGACGAGAAGCGAAACGTATTCTTTGACAAACCACTGCACGACTGGGCATCGCATGGAAGTGATGCGTTCAGATATCTAGCGGTGGGCATGAATCAAACTTCAAACTGGGGCAAACCCATACAGGTGAAAACACAATGGATCGTATGACTCCCGAGAAGCTCAAGGCGGTACTTGACTCAGAGATTTATGACGCACTGGGCTACATTGAGACAGAAACGACAGATGCCCGTAGGCGTGCGCTTCAGTACTACAACCGTGAGCCTTACGGCAACGAAGTAGAGGGTCGTTCACAGATCGTGACGGGAGAGGTTGCAGAGGCCATTGACGGTGCGCTACCTGCGCTGCTGCGAGTCTTCACCCAGTCTGACGAGGCGGTGAGGTTTGAGCCTAATGGCCCTGGCGACGAAGAAAAGGCTAAACAGGCAACCGACTACTGTAACTGGGTTTTTTACAGGGACAACCCTGGTGTGTCGATCATGCACACATGGTTTAAGGATGCCTTGCTCCAGAAAAACGGAATCATCAAGGTTTACTGGGACGAGAAAGAGGAAGTCAATACCGAGTCCTACCAAAACCTGACCGAAGAAGAACTCACGATTCTTCTGGCTGACGAGCAGTACGAAGTTGTAGAGCAAGAGCAGTTTCAGGTAGGCGAGGCTCCGATTCCTCCTACTCCTGAAGACTTGATGATGGCGCAGCAGCAGGGCATCCAGTTGGAACCCATAATGCAGCCCCTGTTTGCCTACAATGTAAAAGTAAAGAAGATCGCCAAGAAGGGCAAAGTCGTTATTGAGAATGTGCCACCGGAGGAGTTCATCATCTCCAAGAAGGCACGAACAATTGCAGACGCACCATTCTGCGCTCACCGGACTCTGGTGACTCGCTCTGACCTCATCGCTATGGGGTTCGACAAAGAGGTGGTTGAGAACCTTGCGAGCTACGAAGACCTGACATTCACCCCTGAGAGGGTGGCTCGGTATTCACAGGGTGAGCAGCCTCTGGACAAGCAGTCGCTAGATCACTCGATGCAAGAGATTGAGACCTTCGAGTGCTACATCCGTGTGGACTATGACGGTGACGGTATCGCTGAACTCCGCAGGGTGGTTTACGCAGGCATGGAGATTCTCGACGACTCCGAGATCGACTATGTACCTTTCTGCTCCATCTGCCCGATTCCCATGCCGCACAAGTTCTTCGGAACCTCGCTGGCAGACCGGACGATGGACTTGCAACTGATTAAGTCCACGATCACTAGACAGATTCTGGACAACCTGTACCTGACCAACAACGCTCGTGTGATGGCGGTAGATGGGCAGGTGAACCTCGATGACTTGCTAACCGTAACCCCTGGTGGTGTCGTTCGGGTCAAGAATCCCAATGCTCTCCAGCAGCTTACGGTGGCTCCTGTGGCCTCTCAGTCGTTCCCCATGCTTCAGTACTTGGACGGAATCCAAGAGAAGCGTACGGGCATCTCTCAGGCCGCACAGGGGCTAGACCCCAACATTCTCCAGAACACGACTGCGACTGCTATTGCAGCCATGCAGAACGCTGCTGGGTCTAAGTTGGAACTCATCGCACGACTGTTCGCAGAGGGCGGTATCCGTGACCTGTTCAAGAACATCCTCCACCTTCTGTGTAAGTATCAGGACAAGCCTCGGGTTATCCGGCTGCGTGGAAAGTATGTCTCTGTAGACCCTCGTGAGTGGGACACTGAGTATGATGTGACCTGTAATGTAGGATTGGGCACTGGGAATCGTCAGGAACAGATGGCGATGCTTGCAATGGTTCTTCAGAAACAGGAGCAGCTACTTGGGGCGGGAGGAATTGGTCAAACTATGGTTGGCCTCGCACAATATCGAGCCACGCTTGGCAGATTTATCGAGAGTGCTGGTTTTAGAGATTCCAGTGAGTTCTTCCGTGAAATTACTCCCGAAACAGAGCAGGCGCTGGCACAGGCGCAGGGACAACAACCTGATCCCCAAATGATGATGATGCAGCAGCAACTCCAGATGCAGATGCAGACGGAGCAGGCAAGAGCGCAGAACGACATCCAAATCGCCCAAGCAAAGGCTCAAGCCGACATCCAGCTACAGAGAGAGAAGGCACTGGCAGACATTGAACTTCAGCGAGAGAAGGCAGCAGCAAGCCTCCAACTCAAGACTGCTGAGTTCCAAGCCGAGGCTCAACTCAAGGCGGCAAAGGTCGGTGCAGAGATCACTGGCAATGTTCAGATACCAGGAACCTACTAATTGGACAACATAGCAGAACGGGCTGCGAGGCTCTTGCTAGACGATGTATTCCAGAGTGTTGTAAAGAAACAACGAGAGGGGTATATTTCCCTCATTCTGAATAGTGACGAGAACGATATAGATGTTCGGGAACGAGCCAATATCAAGTATCGGGCTATTGAAGAATTTGTGGCTTCACTTCAATCCCTTGCGGATAGTCCCAAGATTGAGAAGAAGCGGCTTAGATTTTTTTAACTAGGAGTCGTTATGGAAAACACCAACCCCGAGGGGAGTGTTCGTACTGTGAGTGATGCAGCCCAAGCCTTTTTAGGGATGATGGAACCGGAGGCGCAAGCCCAACCGGAACCAGCAGCCGAGCAGGTTGTTGAGGATGCAGTTGAACAGGTTGAGTATCAGGAAGACCTGGAAGACGAGTCTGACTACGATGAGCCAGAACCGGAACCCACTGCCACCTACAAGGTAAAAGTAGGCAAGGATGAGGTGGATGTGCCGTTGGATGAGCTTATCAAGGGTTATTCTCGCACCGCAGATTACACCAAGAAAACCCAAGAAGTAGCCGAGCAGCGCAAGGTAATCGAGGCTGAGAGGGCGAAAATTGAGGAGGCTGCACGACTTCGTGACCAATACGCTCAGAGACTCACCATCATTGAGCAGATGCTCCAGCAGCAGCCAGAGCAAGACCTATCTGCACTGAAAGAGACTGATCCAATTGGCTATGCCGTGGCAGTCGCTGAGAAAGCAGAGCGAGAAAAGCAACTTCAGGCAGTCCAACAGGAACGGATGAGGCTGGCTCAAGCCCAGCAGTCAGAGCAACAGGAGCGTCTTAAGGCGCACTTGGCGAGCGAGGCTGCAAAGCTGCGAGAGGCGATCCCCGAGTGGACAGATGAAGTCAAGGGTGAAGTCATTAAGAGAGAAGTTCGTGAATATGCCAAGTCGATTGGGTTCTCCGATCAGGAACTCAGTCAGGTATACGACTCTCGGGCGGTGACTGCACTCTACAAAGCAGCGCAGTACGACAAACTTATGAAGAACAAAGTTGGTGCAACCAAGCAGGTTCGGGAAGCGCCAAGGATGCTCAAGCCTGGTTCTGCACCTCAAAATGTAGACCAGTCTAAAAAACTGAAACAACAAGTAAGGAAAACTGGCAAGGTCAAAGACGCTGCCAGACTCTTTGAATCATTTCTCTAATTGAAAGGAAGTAAAAATGCCTACATTCGGTACTTTTGGCGCTAACGCTGCCAAGGGTCTTCGTGAAGACCTCGCTGATGTTATCTATGACATCTCCCCCCAAGACACGCCCATCATGTCCTCAATTGGCAAGACCAAAGCTACTGCGGTCTACCACGAGTGGCAGAAGGACTCCCTGGCTGATGCCAACACCCTCAACTTCTTGGCTGAAGGTGCTGATGCTACTGCCGCAACCCTGACCCCCACCGTTCGTGTTGGTAACTACTCTCAGATCGTTGGCAAGACGATTCAGGTCTCGAACACCCTTGAGGCAGTTGACAAAGCAGGTCGTAAGTCTGAGAAGGCTTACCAGCTTGCCAAGGCTTCTGCTGAACTCAAGCGTGACATCGAGGCAATCATCACTGCGAACCAAGCCCGTGATGCAGGTGCTTCTGGCACTCGCAAGATGGGTACGCTCCTCTCCTGGATCACCACCAATGTGAACAAGCAGGCTGCTGGTACGAACCCCACGGGTGACGGTACGGATGTTCGTTCTGACTCCGGTACGACTCGCACCTTCCAAGAGTCCATGCTCAAGGATGTGGTTCAGAAGGTCTTCACGGCTGGTGGTACGCCCACCCTGCTCGTGGTTCCTCCCGCACTCAAGCAGGTTGTCTCTGCTTTCACGGGTCTGTCCCAGCATCGCTACAATAGCAACACTGGCGGTGACATCACCATTCTGGCTGGCGCTGACCTGTATCAGTCGGACTTCGGTGTTCTTCAGATCGTTCCCAATCGCTTCATGCGTAGCCGTGACGCATTCGTGCTTGATCCTGAGTACGCTGCTCTCGCTTACCTGCGTCCCTTCCAAACCAACGAGCTTGCCAAGACTGGCGACTCCGAGAAGACTCAGATCATCGCTGAGTTGACCCTCGAAGTGCGTAACGAAGCTGCTCATGGTCTGGTTGCTGACCTTGTTGCATCCTAAGTAGTTGTGTTAGAGTGGGGGTGGGTCAATCTGCCACTTTTTTCTTGAGGTTGTATGAAGAAAATACTGAGTCATGACCCCGTTACGGGAGTGACAGAAATTGCACACATGCCTGATGCAGACACCTTCGTGGTGGAGACGCAGCAGGATGTATCCCACATCATTGAGCAGAACAAAGCCATGTACGCACAGACCGACGAGAAGGCTCGTTGGGGCGAATGGACACACATTGCTCAGATACCTCTCTCAGTGTTTCAGGAACTCAACAAGAAGGGAATCTGTCGAGGATTCCATATTGTTGACCCGAAGGCCATGAAAGCATGGCTCAACGATCCTGATAACCGACATTTTCGTGTGAGACCAGGGAGAGTCTAGTGAAAGTAGGTATCTGCATCCCCTCACGGGGCCAGATGGAGATTGGGACTGCGTTTGATCTTGCTGAGATGTGTGCATATGACGCACGACACAGAGAAGGATCACTGGCAATTTATACAGTTAACGGGACACTGATCTTTGACCAGCGAAATAATCTGGTCAGGACTGCGCTAGACGAGGGTTGTGATTACATCCTCTGGATTGACGCAGATATGAGGTTCCCCAAGGACACGATTGAGCGTCTGATGGGCTTAGACCTACCGATTGTTGGCGTAAATGCCACCACTCGGAGCGAACCAGTCAGAGCTACTGCAAAGAATCTGAAGATCAACTACGAAGAGAAGACCAACGAATGGCTTCCGGTTGACTCTAAAGACAAGACGACAGTTGAGCAGGTAACCGCCATTGGCTGCGGTGTGATGTTAGTCAAGCGGGAAGTATTTGAGAAGACACCGGAGCCTTGGTTCTGGTTCTATGAGTTGCCTGGCAAGAAGATTATGGGCGAGGATGTCCATTTCTGTGTGCAGGCTTTTGATGCTGGATTTACTACTTGGTGTGACCATGCGCTGTCTAATCTAATTGGTCACGTCGGGTCTTACACATACGGATGGCACGATGTCCCTAACCAGTTACAGCGACCTGAAGACGAGCGTAGCAAACTACCTCGGAAGAAGCGATCTAACAAGCGCAATTCCTGACTTTATTACGCTTGCGGAGTTGCGCCTTCAGAGGGAACTTCGCATCCGTCAAATGCTCAAGACAGTAACCGCCAGCACGACTGCTGCTGACCGGACTGTTGGCCTCCCCTCCGATTTCCTTCAAATGCGTGACCTGTTTGTGCAGGGTTCCCCCAGACAGGTTTTGTCTTACATGGCTCCCTCTGCGTTTTCTCGTAACTCACGGGCAGACGAGACTGGCAAGCCAGACTTTTACACGCTCAGGGCAGATGAGATTGAACTAGCTCCTTACCCTGATTCTGCGTATACGCTAGAGATGCTTTACTACGCCAAACCTGCGGTGCTGAGTGATTCCAATTCCTCGAACATCTTCTTGGCTAACACCCCAGATGCGCTGCTTTACGGGTCTCTGTTGGAGGCCGAGCCATACCTGATGAATGATGCTCGTATGCAGGTGTGGGGTTCTATGTATCAAAACGCTCTCAGGACGATTACAGAGTCTGATGAGGGTGCAGAGTATAGCGGTGTCCCCCTTCAAATTAGAGTTGCGAGTCGATAATGGCTGAACTATCCAATTACCTCGAAAATAAGCTGCTGGATCACATTCTCAAGAATGTCTCCTACACTTCCCCCACGACTGTTTATGTTGGCCTGTTCCTGACAGACCCGACTGACGCTGGATCGGGTACGGAAGTCTCTGGTGGCTCGTATGCTCGAAAGACGCTCTCTGTGACGACTGCTTCTGGCGGTGTTGTTACATCCAGCGCAGACGTGACTTTCGACCAAGCTACAGGAAACTGGGGGACGGTTGCTTACATTGGTCTATTTGATGCGATCACGTCTGGGAATCTCTTGATGCACACTGCGCTCACGACCTCGAAGGTTATTGAGACGGGTGATATTTTCAAGATTCCGTCTGGAAACCTTACGGCAACGCTGGACTAAATGGCAGACCTATGCGGGCCTTTTACCTTAGAGCAGCTAGACCTCTTTGGAAATCTGGACTCGCTTGCGTTTTCTCTGGATTCGTATGTCTGGGAAGACCCGAATGTCTGCATTCTTGAGTTCTCAACAAGCCTTATCGTGACTGGGAAAC
>OGWG01000190.1_pt1 | contig 11126 bp, 21 predicted proteins | sample 1575911 | NCBI WGS metagenome assembly OGWG01 (sample SAMN07581534, study PRJEB24739) | freshwater metagenome
TTTTTATACAACTCATCAATAATTACATCAGTTTTAAAAAACTTTTTTTTAAGATTCTTTTTTATTAAAGTAAAATATGGTTCTTTTTTATTTTTTAAAATCTCACAACAATTTTCAATATATTCTGAAAAAGATATGTCTTTATTAAGTAATAAAGGTTCTTCGTTGGTTAGGTTTAATGCACCCGTAATGTTTTTTTCAGATATCTCAAACCCATCCTCATCAAATTGACCGTATCCACCAAACAATGCCTTTTTTATTTTATCAAATTCGGTTGTTGCTTGGATTGAGCCGGTAATATACATTTTACTAATTAAAAATATTTAACCTAAATTTTTTATCAACAGTATTTAATGTATCCTGCAAAGTCTCAATAATTTTTTCAGCTTCCAATTTAGTAATTACCATTTCATTATTACCTATCTTTAAGCTACCGATTTCGGTAAAGGGTTTGATGGGATAATCAGATGGTTTAAGTTCGGGGTTAATTTGTAAATCTATACTAGAAAAATTCTTACCAGCGTATTTTTGAAATTTTGCTTCTTGTTTTTGAGTTACACCAAAAGAATTATTTACAAAATTTTTAATTGGTGCGTTTTTATATTTACTACTCATAACTTAATTGGTTTAATTGTTACACAATAATAAATACAAAAAAAAATAATTAATTAAGCATTATTCTTTTTAATCCTTTTGTTGCGGTTTGAAACTCTACCAAATTTGACTTCATCAAAATCCATAAACATTTTATCGGGATGGGTTCTATTGATATTTTGGGTTGTCTTAATAGACTCGTTTGCCCAAAACCAGGCTCTTTCTAATGTCTTTTGTGGGGGTATAAAATTTTCTTCACCAATATACGCATCCACACCATTATAAATTCTATAAAGACCCTCGGTTGTAATTACTGATTTTGCTTTTGGATATTTTTTTAGAATCCGTTTTTTAATTCTATCGGTAGCTGAATTAGCCGATACTATCTTCTTTACTTTCTGATTGCTTTTCATTGAAAATTTGGGTTAATCGTTTATTAATTAAAAAACCATTTGCTATTTCTTTGTTTAAAGAACAATTTTCTATCAATCTACCATCTTCAAGTTTTACATCATAGGCGTTACTGTTCCTAAATTTATTTTTTGAAACTATTTTACCTACCCGAAAATCTCTATAAACAGTTACTACTACAATATCACCTATGCTATACACCATAATTAGTTTCCGATTACATTTAAGATTTTTGTTTGTGTAACCGAACTAACTTCAAATTCCAATGGAGAGCTTTGTAGAAAAGCTGTGATATGGGCTTCTGCATCAGTAACCGATACTGCTTTTACCAAATACTGTTCAGTATTCTTTTTAATTTTACCATTACCATTATCGGTTTCAACTTTTACTTTTACTAAATAATACATCATAATTTTATTTTTTTAAATTGTTTACAGCTTTTTCGCATGCTTTTACGAAGTTTTCTTTTCCCCATTTACCTAATTGTTCGTGGTGAGAATGAGATATTGAATCTCCACTAACAGCAGAAGATATATAAGCAAATCTTTTTAACTTATAGCCTGATAAAGGGGATGAAAACTGCTTTAAGTATTCAGCCTTACTATCCAAATATTCAAAAAAAGCATCCTTTGATAAAGAATCAATTTCTTGATTTGTTAGCGGTTTATTTGGGTTATATATCATATACAAATATACAAAATTATTTTTTAAATTCCAAACTTTTTTATCTTTAATAAAATTTATTTACTTTACTTTTGTTTTTTTATGTTGATTATACTACCATCAAAAATTACATAATCAGTTCGTGTACCACTTATACTTCTTTTTAAACCATCTACACCATTATTATATAATAAAATAGATGCGGCTTTATCACCCCGTAATGCTCTTGACAGGGTTCTATAAAATAAAAACCCTGAATAATCAAATATGATAAGTTCGTAATCGTTAAAATCCACTTTTGGTAAAGATTTATTTTTCACATAATCATAATATGAATTGAATTTATCTATATCAAAATTTTTATTATAGTGTTTATAAACGGCGTTCACAACATCTCTAACCATATCTTTTTTTACGGGTTTATTAAAATCAATAAAAGTATTATTGCCAGATAATGTAACTTCATAAACATATTGACCATAAAGTTTAGCAGATTCTTTTGAATTGGTAAAGTATAATCCCCAACCATCTATTTGCTTTCCACTCCCCGTTCCCATTTTCGATGTGGTAAATTTATCAAACCTACTTGGGCTACCATGATATAAAGTAATACTTTCATTCAAATATTCTCTTATGGCCTTTGGTATAAATCTGCGTAATTTCATATTATCAAATCTTATTGTTTTTAAGTTCCAAACTTTTTTGATAATAATAATTATACAATTCTTCCAAATCCATTGGCTCCTCATTCATCATTTCATTCCACATATCAATCCCAAACTTTTTTTGGAGTTCATTCCTAAGAGAATTCAATATACGCATTTCATCTAACTCACCCTCAAACTCAAGCTTTAAAGCACGAACCCTATCCATTCTACTCGCACCCCTCGCACTTTCTAATCTATCTGAATTAGAATCACCACCATATTTTTTATAGGCGAGTTCGTAGGCACGATTTGCTTTTTTTCTGGCATCAAATGCTTGAACAAAAAATTCCGATAAATCGAAATCGCCATTTTGTATCTTATCAAAAATATGGGCGTTTTGAGAAAGGGGCCGTTTTTTCGGCCCCCGTCTCCACCACTTAAACTTATTATAACCCATACTAATTTTAGAAAGGGTTTTGTACCGGAGTAGCTTCTTCAGTATTAAAGAGGTTTTCTTCACCTACCTTAATAAACTTTTGAACATACTGCTTCATAAACACACGCTCCGATTGAGCACCACCCGTATTATCAAAGAAGGGATAGATAGCAATTTCAGCAGCCTCCTGCAAATTAAACCCATCATACAACAGCGAACCAATCTCCACCGCAGTTCGGGTAGATAATGAGTTGGTCAACTTCGGCGATTCTGATTTAACCTCATCACGAGTCATTGAAGTAATTTCGGCTACACTATCAATCAAAGATTTTGATACAGATGGATACATCATAGAGAGCAATTCGGCCTCTTCATCTTTTGTGAGAGATTCCATCTCAATCACCGTAAATCGGTCAAGTATCGCACGGTCAAGCAATCGTGTCGCTGTATATTCATTACCAATATTAGCGGAAGCGATGAACGAAACACCATCAGCCACATTGATAGTGGGTGAATCAGCGGCTTCATCAAGTCGGAGATAGCGTTGACCCGGATCGAGAACAGTCATTAGAATGTTCCATGCTTCGGGGTGAGCCCTCGTAATCTCGTCAAGTACCACCACAGTGTTTGGTGTTTGGATTGCTTTCACAAATGGTGATTGATTAAACACCGTACCTTTAGTGGTATCAAATTGAGTATTACCAATCAAAGTACTGCGGGGGTCTTGGGTAGCTCCCAAGTTGATGATAAAGGTATTGTAACCATCAATAGAACTGGCCGCTGCTTTGGCTGCCATAGTTTTACCACAACCAGCCGCACCTGTCATCATAATGTTTTTACCACGAAGAATATTTCGAACCAAATATTTCCACTTTAATTCCGGCATAAACAACATCTTTGGTTTTAAGGATGCCGCCTCATTGTGGATGAAGTTCAAAACATTTTCAGGCATAACAACCGGCGCAACTGCTGCCGGAGTATTAACCACCGGAGTAGATACGGCATCCATAGAATATTGGGCCAACCCACCGTTTGGTTTATTGAAATTTAAGACCGGAGAATTATCGGTAACTTTTGAGGCGGGAACACGGCCGAAACAAAGTTGACCGGATGTAAACGAACCCTTTACCCTAACTTTGAAACTGAATTTATCAGGGTTTTTAGCGGCCTGTTTTGCCCTACGATTGAGCGAACTGCCTGGCTCATTAAGAGCAGGGATGTTGAACAAAGCCCCAACGGAGTCTTTGAACAATAGTACACCATTGCTTTCAACGATAGTACCGAAAACGAATCTTTGATTTTTCATAATAATTTGATTTGGGGGTTAAGGGGTTTAAGTTACAAAGTAAAGATAAGGAATAAATAGCAAATATCCAAGCTTTTTATGTTAAATTATCGTTAAATTTATCCACATTTTGGGGTAAAGTGTCCATTTTATTGGACACCTACCTCAAATTTAGCATTCAGGGTTTTGGCCAGGTCAATTACTTCGGTCACATTCACGAACCTGGCATCCTTACCATACATTTCGGAAAACACACTCATATTATAATCACCGCGACCCGAAGATACATAGTAGGATAAAACACTAACACCACCCATCTTCATTTTATTTATTTGGTCGGCGGTATGTTTAATAGCCGCATTACCACCATAATTTATATCTTTATTAGCGAACTGAGGCATCCCATCGGAAAAGTTAATCAGATATTTTTCTGAACCATCTTTGGTGTTCATAATCTCATTCATAATAGCCTCATAACACAACCCTTCAGGAGTAGTTCCGTGCGGAATAATGTGGCTGAATAAATTCTTAATCTTTGAAAAATTATCTACCCTACTATCATACGCAATAACGATAAGTGGTATATCATGATTTGATTCATAAGTGCTTCGGTAACTAATAACCACATTGATGTTTGAGGTCATTGAAGCCGCCTTAGCGATAGCAACCACGGCCGTTTGTGTTTTATTCCACTTAGAACCACCCATAGAACCACTAGCATCAATTGAAATATGAAGGGTAACGGGTTTTACTGAATTGGATTGAATTTTATCAAAGATATTAAAATTACCAAACCCAATCTCATGCAACATTCGGGAGGATATTTTACCCGATTTAAGGCGGGGAGTAACCAAACTACGATTCTCATCACGTGTCTTTAGCTTTTTACCAAGCAACACACCCAAAGAAATACCATCATCAATATTTTTCTGAAGGTAACTACTGCTACCCTCATAATTTGTGGTAATACCAAACACAGAGGATTCAATTAATTGTTTTGTAAGTTTTTTAACAACATAACAATTTGTTTTCATAACCCTACCATACCCATCTAAAGCGGAAACACTCTTTAAGTCAATGTTTGATTCCTCCAAAGCGTTTACGGTATTAGAATCAATTTTACTCATTTTCTTTTTAGAGATATTACCTCGTAAAAAATCTTTTTGCTTATTGATAGCCTTATCAAGCCTATTTTTATTATGGGTATTAAATTTATCATCACCACCCGAAGTAGGTTTACCACCATCCGGCGAATGGTCTAAATTACCATCACCACTATTAATATCCGAATCACTATTTTCAGTAGAATCAGTATCACTACCACTATTAGAATCACCACCACCAGCGGAAGAATTCATATTTTCATTACCCGTTTGTGGAGTGTCGAAATCACCACTCATTGGCGATTGACCGGATGATGAACCATCACCACTATCAGTATTTTCTGAATTATCATTGGATGAACCACCACCACCATTTTGGTTTTCAGCGGTAACAGCATCATAGATAGTTAAGAAAATCTCCAACGCCAAATCCATACTATCTTCAGTTGTTTTCAACCTACCAATGTTATTCAAGTCTAACAAATTCCAAATGGTGGGAAAGGCTTTTAGAACACCCATCCTACGATTTTTATTGGTAATATTAATCAGGCGGAACATATAAGATTCCCAATCTTCTGAAGTGTATTCATCAGATTTTAATCCCTTATCAATAATACTATCATTAAAGTATTTATCGTACATAGAGTGATAATAACCACGATAACCTGGCGCCGAATTATAAACATAATTATCAATACGCCTATCCTCAACAATATTGAGAATATCTTTTAGGTAACTATTTTTAGCATTAACAATATCCCATTTAATATCGGGATTATCATCAATCCTATTTTGGATTTTGGTTGGATTTGGAGAATCGTTACTGAAATATTTTTGTAGTAATGTAAAGTCGGTCAACTTAATATGCGAACCTTCGTGAAGAGCCAAACCAACCGTTGGGTCAAATTCGGCATCATCAAGTTTGGATGAAATTACCACAGTATCACCATCAGTATAGGATTGGTCGCCGGTTGAAAATTTAACAGGAATATGTTTACCCGTTACAATATTAACAAAATTACCAATGGCCCGTTTGTAGGAAGCCAACTTAATAAGGTCGGTTTTATTATCAATAGCCTCACCATGAATATTCACACGAACAGGTGCGAACAATGATTTATCCAACCAGAAGTCGGAATAATAAGATTTATGATTTTTGTATTTTTTCATATATTGGGGATTAACTTACAATGTAAAGATAAGAAAGAAATAGTAAATATCCAAGCTTTTTATGTTAAATTTACGTTAAATCTTTTTTCCAAGATTTATCCTTTCTTGAATATGCTTTTACTGATGGGACAACCTGTTCTGTCATTTTTTTACCAATATGGTGTGCAGCATCCCCAGAAGTCCAATTTCCGTTGAAATCAAGTACTTTTTTATCTCTTTTGGTTTTACTCATATCAATAATTATTTAATACTTAAAGATAGTAATAAAAAAGCAAAATTCCAAGCTTTTTATATTAAGTTTAGGTTAAATTTATTTGGATTAAAAAGTGTCCAATATATTGGACAGTTTGTAAATTATCCGTTATAGATATCAAACCCACCTGAATCTTCGGATATTTGTTTTGGTGGGGTTTTAAACCCATATTTAATTTTAACCCGCTCTGATATGGGTATTGGATTACCCTCTTCATCAATTCTTACAAAGGTAATATAGGTAGATACTACGGTGGTTTGCTTTCCAGTGTAAACATTATGAGCTCGGGCCTCAATATATAATTTAACTGATGTATTGCCTATATTATGGACTTTACCATAAACCTTTAATAACTGCCCTTCTTTTGCAGGTTTTTTAAATAGACATTCTTCTATTTTAATAGTAACCACACGGGGTGTATCGCATACCTGCATTGCATAGGCTGCAGCAGAAGCATCAATCCATGACAATGCTTTTCCACCAAATAGATTTCCGTGAAAACCTAAATCTGATTTTTTGACGGGATATGTATTAATTAACTCCATTTGTTATTTCTTCAAATGGTATAGATACTATTTCTCTACAAAAATACAACATCCCATCTTTTTTAAATGCGTGAGAGCAGTTCCAATATTGTTGCACCCCATCCACATTCAACACACCATCCTCTCGTACAACTCTATAAACTTGAAACATTGAATCATTAACATATATAACCTGTCCAATATTCATTTTAAAAATTTTTGAGCGGGTAGATGGAATCGAACCACCTTCATAGGCTTGGAAAGCGAATGTAATACCAATATACGATACCCGCAAGTTCCCCCAATTAAGGGGGGATTTGATTACTGAGCGGCTTGAGTAGTGCTATCTACCACAGGATACAACTCTTGGGCTGAATCAATTACAGAAGAATCTACTGGTTTAGCGGTTTGTTCAACCTGCTCAGCGTTATTGCTACACGATGTAAGTGATACAACCATTATAGCAATCATTGTTGAAAAAAAGATGTTTTTCATAATTAAATTGGTTTAAATTTTATACAATATACGAAACTATTTTGATATTTCCAAATTTTTTACAAATAAATACAATTATTTTTTTAATAAAATCTCTTTAAGTATGTTTACCTCATTTTGAAACAACTCGTTTTCCATCTGCCACCTAACCCTTTCAATTGCTTTTTGAATAAGTATAATCAATTCATTTGATAGATATGAACTAATTGTAAACTCAAATGTATAGTAATGGTTTGATACTTTTACCATATTATTTTGAAGTATTAGTGTAAACTCTTTATCCCAAGTTTGAACATAATATCTACCGGAAGGTGTCATTAAATAGTGAGTATTTGGATTGGCTAATAATTTAATTAAAACCCTTTTAGTAAGAATTTCTCTTTCAGTATATGGTTCGTGTTTATTCACTTTTAACTTAAGCCAAACATATACCTTTTTTAATTTATATGTTAAATTCATACTTTTTGTTTTTGTAGGCCTACTTGGACTCGAACCAAGAATAACAGATTAGAAATCTGTGGGTATATCCCTTTACCTATAGGCCCCCCGCTCATCTTGTTTATATAAAATTTAACAACAGTGATAATCTGCTGCTTTTGTTGCTATTTGTGAATGTGGTTTTATATTTACTTTATACCCCAACGAATTTGCCCACCCGCAAGTAGCCGAAACCAAACGATTAGAAGGCCAATATTTATCTTCATTATAATCCATATCCAATTCAACCTTTATATTTATTTGCTGAGTAAACCATTCTGCGGTTTCAATTGTGCGAGAGCATTCCTCAAATAATCTTTTGAATAAATCCTTTATTATAGGTATTTTTTCTTTACTATAAATATAATGAACTCCCCTAACACCAAATCTATAAGCAATAACAGTAACATACACCGTTTGAATACCTACATTTTGAGAATCAGTTCCAATGTATATTTTTGTAGATGGGTATTTTTTTAATACTTCCAATGTATGTTGAATCGGGTCTACATACCCATTATCAACTGAACGAAATTTTTTCATTTTTTAATAATTGTACCAGAGATGGGACTCGAACCCACACGAGCGATTGGCTCAATTGATTTTAAGTCAATATTGTATACCTGTTTCAACACTCTGGCGTTTAGGCTACTTTTTTATTTTTTCAACCACAAATAACTTATTAAATTCATCTAAACTTATTTGTTTTGTTTTTGCGAAAAATTTCAATGCTTCTTCTATAGAACCTGCTTTGGTTTTAGAAATTGCTTCTTTTTTAATATCGGTGGTGCTGTAAAAAAAATATTCATTCATAATAAGCCTTATTTTTTATAAATATACGAAAGAAAGTTTAACTTTCCAAATAATAATTTATTTTAATTCCTGCTTCATTAAACATCCTAATACTTCTTTGGGAACTCTCTACCCACTTTTGTTCTTTAGAACCACCACCATCCTTAATCCATATTTCGGTAATACCTGCATTTATAATTGCTCTTGCACAATCTGTGCATGGTATTCCGCATGTCATATACATTTTAGAACCATTTGTAGATACACCAATTCTTGCTGCATTATAGATAGAATTTCTTTCAGCGTGTTCAAACCAAAAATACTTTTCAGGTCTTTCCTGTCTTTCATCCACATTATCATCAATACCCCGCGGAAATGAATTATAACCTGTGGAAATTATTTCATTACCCCGTCCTACGAGAACTACACCTATTTGAGTATATTTATCTTTTGATTTTAACTTAACTTGTTCCGCTATGTTAAAAAAATATTCATCCCAATCCATATTTTATGATTTTTGAATGGTTAGTTTATATTCCTTTTTATCATCCGTTTTAAAATTAAAAAATTTTTCTGATTGGTTATAATTTATCTCCGATATTCTATCAGACTGAAATGCGGAAAATGTACCCCAATACTCACTCCACTCAAAATCTAAAAGTAAGATGTTCCCAGCATGCGGACCACCATCTTCCCAATTTTTAACCCTACCAAACCTATCAGTATTACCCCATCTAATGGAATCCGATTCTATAATAAGGTTTCCGCCGATTTCTTCTAATTTATATTTTTTCATATTTTTTTAAACTAAATTTTCCATTATGATAAACTATATATGAATTATTTTCAATCCAATCACCACAATTAATATACGAAATTTTTTTACTATTGTCAATTATTGGTGTATGAATATGTCCACAAATCACACCAACACAATTTCTTTTTTCTGCTTGATATTCTAATTGTTTTTCAAATCGGGTTATAAATTTAACTGCTTCTTTTACTTTTAGTTTTAGATACGCACTTAATGATTTTTTATATCCCATTCTTTTAAATGTTCTATCAATCCATATTGCCAATTCATATCCCCAACTTCCAAGTTTACCTAACCACTTTAATTGAACAACACCATCGTATAAATCGCCGTGAGTAATATAATAATTATTCCAAACCATATCATCTTTAATTTCAATATTACCTAAAATTAGGGGGGTGTAGTTTCGTAAATATTCATCGTGATTACCTGTTATGTAATGAACCACTGTCCCATTTTTAGAATATGAAAGTATCTTTCGTAAAATATTGGTATGAGATTGCGGCCAATAAAATCGTTTTTTAAGTAACCACCCATCAATAAAATCACCCACAATAATTAATTCCTTTGGTTCGTATTCTTTTAATACACCCAATAACTTTTCAGCATTACATCCCTTTGAACCTAAATGAATATCTGATATTAGTAAAGCATCTACCCGTTTCATTCTATATTTTTTGTAACTAAAAATAAACCCTTATCCAATATAAACCCATTATTTAAAAAGTGCTTTAAGCTTGATACATTACAATGAGCTATAAGGGGTTTTCCCAATTCTTTGACTTTCATATTTCGGTATTCCCAAAGTAACTTATAAATACCTTTACCCCGATGTTCATCAATTACAAACGCGTGTCCCAAATAAATGTGGTTGGGGTGCTCAACATATGAAACAACCCCAACCAATTTATCTTTAAAATAGGCACCCTGATATGTTGCGGATTTGTCTAATAAATCGGGTTTTAATCCACCCAATTCTTTTTCAACTTCTTCAAATTTAGTTGTTCTTATTTCCATTATTAAACATTGATAATACTTTTGCTCTATAATTTTTAATTTTGGTCATTCCTACCCATTTACCAAGAACGCTTCCTGTAACGTAGAAAAAAATTATCCAAAAATCTCCTTTTATTAAATTATCTATCGAAAAATAAACTGAACCTAAACTTACTACATTAATAAATATTGAATTTAAAAGCAGGGCATTTGTTTTACTTTCATAAGTAAGTTTAATTTCAAATACTTTACCTATATTAAATAGCACTTGCAGTATAAATACAATTAAATAAATCATTTCCAAAATAGTTGAATTAGTATAAGTATGGTAGCCACCCCCAATGATACTATGGTTTTCGTATTAAGTGTTTCTCCAAACATGGAATTTGCCATTACTGCGAAAACAATAACGCCAATACCAAAACCAATAATTCGGCCAGGCCAAAGTAACCCACCATAATAAATA
>OGWG01000191.1_pt1 | contig 11112 bp, 26 predicted proteins | sample 1575911 | NCBI WGS metagenome assembly OGWG01 (sample SAMN07581534, study PRJEB24739) | freshwater metagenome
GGCATAAAGAAGAAAATGGCAGTCAGTGTGGAACATCCGTAGGCTGGACAAGAGCTAGGCAGTTGGCAAGTAGAGAGGCATTGAGTGAGGATGAGGTAATTAGAACATATAGTTTTTTAAGCAGAGCGTTTAGACAATTCACCGTCGTCTGTTTGTCGATCTTTGTCTGTAGCCTCACTGACTTTAGGTCAGCAGGTGTCTTACGCTTTTTCAAGTAAGTAAGAATCTTCTTTTGCTCGTCAGTCATGGCTTACCTTCAACTCTAAACTTTCTTCTGCAAGTAAAAGTTCAAGCCTAGCTACTGCGTTCCACGCAACATGAGCGACATGCAAGAACTCTGACTCCTTGTCCCAAGTCTCTCTTTCTTCAACAAGTAAATGCCGCATCAAAGCGTCTGTGTACCTTTCATAGCCGTCCTCAACATAATGCCACCCTCCAGGCGAGTATTTTTTTGCTCCATACTCGCTTATTTGCACTATTGCATCAATTGCCCTAGACATGCTATGCAACACCAAACTCGGCCTTAATTTTTCTGCGTCTAGTTTTGCCCCAGGAGCATGTTGATCCAAGCCCTTAGGGTCTTTTTCTTTTTCCTCGCAACAATGTCCGCACCTCGGACACTCAAAAGAATCTTTCATATTGTGACTCATTGATTGCGCTCCTTTAACTTGATTCTTTCAGTCGTAGTCCTGTTACGATATTTACCACTTGTTCTTCTCCTTTAGCTTGGCTTCGATAGATTCCGCAAAATCCAACACGTTCTGATGTGCATAGCAAATGTGAAACTCCACAGCACTGCCACTCGCTTTGTTGCATTGCCAGATTTCATCTGCGGTCAGACCAACCCATTCACGCCTTATGCGCTCTTCAATTTGCCACTCAAGCTCTTTCAGCAGGTCTTCAATGTTGTCGCCGTGTCCTGTAGCGTAGCCTTGTCGCATCATCCATGCGGCCAGCTTCTCACGCTCGGCAGCAGCGACAAGTGCGGCGAAGTATTCGTACCTTTTCGCTTTAATCTCAGCAACGTCTGCGTGTTGCCAATCAACTTTGAACCCAGCCTCCCGCGCCAGCTTGATGATGTCTTCTCTATCCATGATTCTTTTCCTTTAGCTTGACCGCTTTTGGCTCATACGTACAAGCGTCTTCGTACTCCAGCACGTCTTGCATCTTGTAGCGGATCAAACCCCCAATCTTCAGGTATCGACACCCTTGTTTCAGCGACTTGTCGCGCTCCAATGTGGCTTCGCTGATTTTCCATCGGAAGGCCAACTCCTCTTGTGTCATCAGTTGCTCGCTCATTGCGGATTCTCCTCCTCGTCAAACGCCATATCCACTGGGTGCGGTATGTCGTCATGCACGATCACATCATCGACGGCCTCAATGTACTTGCCACAGACCACGCAGTAGTAACCTTTATCCATTGCTCTTTTCCTCTTTGATAGGCTCTGGCGCAGGGCGGTGATGGCTTGCTTTCTGTTAACAAGTCCGGCATGACTTATTGGATCGCTCTCCAACGCCTCAAGCGCCATCTGCATAGCTTCTCTATCCATGATTCTTTTCCTTCAAGGCTTGCTCAACGGCGCGGTAAAAACCCAAACAATCAAACCAAGGTGAATTGCTTGCATCAATTTTTTGAGATAGATAAATCAAGTCATGGATTTCTTCATCCGTCAGCCCAACCCATTGCTTTGGTGCGGCGTAAAGCCTGTCGCCTAGCTTTATATCTTTAGCGTTGTCCCATGCGACCATTGGCCTACCCGTTTTCTCGAACAGGTAAACATGCGCTACATGACCGTCGTCTGTTAGTGTCTTTGCTGTTTTGTTTTCGCTCATGCCATATCCCCCCTGTAAAGCTGCCAAGCGTCGCTAAGTTCTTCTCTGGCGATCCTTACTCTCAGCCTCATATGGTCAAGATCGTCTAAAAGAATCCTTAGTTCGTTGGGATGCACCATCACATACGTTGTTTCGTCTGCTAGCTTTCTCAACAGTGCGTAGGCTTTTTCTTTGTCTGTCATGCCGCCCTCAACTTTTCAGAGATCCTTGCCTTCCAAGAGTTCCAATCCTCTCCTGGTCTAGCAGGACAATTTACTTTCGCTGCCATCTCAGCAGTGCCTTTTTCTGTCGCCCACCACACAACAACCTTCTCTTGTGCGATTTCTAGTTCATCTTCCCATCTTCCCTGGTTCAACCACGTAGCAGGATGCGGGATGAACTCCTGACCCGTACCCTTCACTTGGTAATACTTATTGTGCGTCACTAAAGCCTCTACAGCAGACTTTTGCTCTTGTGGCGATAGTTTGGCCCATGCTTTCTGTGCAGCACGTTTAGCGACCTTTCTTGGGTATTTGCTCCAAAACTCCTCGAACATTGTTTTCTCCTGTTGTTAGGAAATCTCAATGTAAACCTTATTTTTATTGTTGACTGTCGTCTTGTTGACAATCTATTTTGTTTTTTTGCCTCCAGTCGGTCATATCCCAATTGCCTTTGCCGTGGTTGCAGTCATGACAAAGTATCTGCAAATTGTTGATGTCAAGGGCAAAACTAGGGAATAGTTTTCTAGGCTTTATATGGTCGACATTCATGATTGCGCCATGAGCAGGAGTTGTCCCGCAACACTGGCATTTAGCACCGTACTTTTTCAAGGCTTCCATACGAACCTTGCGCCATTCATAGGTTTGCAAGAACGCATCGCTCTCAACACGGATTCCTCTTAATTTTCTTGCCTTCCATTCTTCCGACAATTCGTTATTAGACTTTCTTAGCAAAGCGTTTTTTCTTTTTAACGCCGCTATTCGTTGTCTCTCTTTGTTAGCTAGTTTCTTGCCTATATTCATAGCTCCCTGCTAGATATTTAGCTATTTCCTCCCAAAGACCCCCCTACCCCAACAGGAGTAGAGAGGGAAGGTTCCTCCGCTGTCAAGCAGCATCTGCATGTTCTTGCGAACCCCTCGGCTTGCAGATAAGACCAGCCGACCGGATTATTCGGGAACTGCCCCCTAGTCTTGCGACATACCGGCTATTGCTTTCCTTCCGCGCCACCACAACTAAGGTGCTTGCTAACGTGCGGAGTACGGTTGTCGAGAGGCAATAAAAAAGCCACTTACTGCTGCGCCTGGTTGCTGTCCTCTAATACTTCCAGAGGCAGACGCATGAGTAAGTGGCCTTAACTATTGTTGACAGCAACGACAACAGGCAAATCTTATCAGATCTCTACAACCTTGCAAGTCCACCCTTCTTTCAACTTACCCCAGCCATGAACCTCGATCTTCCATCCTGCTCGTAAGATAGCCGGAAGGTGTTCGCTCTCTTCAATCTTCTTCACCCTGGCTGAAACGTTACCTCTTGAGGTCGTCTGTACTAAAAGCGTCTCCTCGTCCTTGAGACAAAGAATGTCGCCTATCCCAAACAAGTCCTGCCTGATCCTGGCCCACGGGTTCCAGTGCTCGACGATCTGACACAAGTAACCTCGTTCACGAAGAGCAGCTAAGGATCGTTGCGTAGGACTTACCGACGAACGGCGTTTCTTTTTGGTATCAGTGGCAGAGATTGTCGTCACGATGACAGTCTTATGGGGTTGATAAGCCTAAGATTACTCCATCGACACAAACAAACAGGATCTAACAAAATGCAAACACTCAACATCATCGAAGACAACTTTGATCAAGTAAACACCTTCGCCATCGAACTTCAGAGCCGTCGCGGTACTAAGCGTGCGAAGTGCTCGGTGCGCAAGGATTACCAAGTCAAGGGCGATGGCATCCTTTGGGCCTTACAACACGGCGCAACGCTCAAGTCGCACTACAGTGCTGAAGATGTTGCAGAGCTTGATCGCCTCAAAAACAACGAGCCAGTTCGCCACGGCGACACCGTGAGCATTGAAGGCAAGCAGTACACAGTGCGTGTGCTTGGCGACTTCAGCAATGTCGCAATCTTCGACCCCGTTCTCAACTAATTAAACCAAGGGGCTTCGGCCCCTACAGGAGCCAACATGGACGTACAGATCAAAACAGCAGATTACGAGAAGTTATGTATCAGTGACTACGAGCAAGACATTTGGATTTCTATCTGGCACATGAAAGCACACGCAGCTATACATCTCAACAAAGAACAAGTAACGCAACTTAGAGACGAACTCAACAAGTACCTGGAGGCTGTATGAGCGTTGATTACGATTGGTGGTTAGACAGAAAACTTTACGAATACGACCTTGAAAGGGAAAGAGACTATGAACACCAACAACAGTTGGAACAACAGGAGTACGAACTTGACGAAGTACAAACCGACGAGGAGTGACTGGATCTTATGCACAGCATTGGGGATTTGCTACGGAACACTGCTCTACCTGTTCATCAAGTAACGGAGCCAAACATGAAATTCAACGAACTCAGAAAGATCAACGTAACCGAAAAAGTCGAAAAGAAAAACGGCCTTTCCTACCTCTCTTGGGCCTGGGCTGTAGATACATTGTTACAACACGATCCTACAGCTACCTGGGAGTACAAGCCACATCAGATGTGGGGCGACACTGTGATGGTGTTCTGCGAGGTCAAAGCATTCGGTGTTTCTCGCACTGCACAACTACCCGTCATGGATCACCGTAACAAAGCGATCTCTGAGCCAGATGCTTTCCAGGTCAATACTGCTATGCAAAGGTGTCTAGCTAAGGCTATCAGTCTCCACGGTATCGGTCTCTACATATACGCTGGGGAGGATCTGCCAGAGGAGGCTAAAGAAGATCCAGCAGACCACCTCAAGATCGTCAGCGAGGCTGAGAGCATGGAAGATCTGAAGCAAGCCTTTACGACAGCTTATAAGGCTCTAAAGAACAATCCTGAAGCTATCAAACAGTTAGACGCAGCCAAAGAACAGCGCAAGAAAGAACTGACGGAAATCAAATGAGTCAGATTCTCTCTATTGCCAAGCAATCTGGGATTCTCATCTCAAACCGAGATGAGTTCCTGAAGTCGGTGGAAAAATTTGGCCGGTTGATGCTCAACAAGTCTAAACCGCTGACCCCGACACAGACGGCTTACTTGGCAGCACTCGATGACTGGATGTCACTCAACGATCTGGCAAACAAGTTTGGCTGCACACCACAGAATGCCTTGAAGATGATTCGTGCTCTAGAGGCTCGCAAGTTGGTAACGAAAGAAAAACTTTACAGGCAAGCCTGGGCCTACTACTACAAACGAAAATGAACCTGAACACATTTGAAGAAGGACTGCTGGACTCGATACAGACGGAGCGTTGCAAGAAACTGCTCTGGTCTGTCATCCAACTAGCAGTCGATGATGCTTGCAAAGCACCCTATAAAACTAAACCAATGGACGACACGATTACCGCGCTTAGATTTTTATTCGGAGATCTCCACGAGTCTGGGCTCGACAATTATCTGATGTGGCTTGACGTTGACAGCAAAGAATTCAAGAGACGCATGGTCAATGCTATGTTCTCAGAGCGTCACGATAAGTTCACCGACTTCGAGAGACGAGCCTTTCGAGCAAACTACAACTGGTATCTGAGAAATGAGATCAATCCTAACAACTGAGAATGACCGTAGAAGGGTCATAGAGGCCATAGAAGCCACTGAATTGGGTTACATGGTAACTATTACCAAACCACCTCGAACAGCGGCTCAGAATCGGTTTTATTGGTCGATCCTGACAGCTTGCTCTGAACAGTTAATGGGCCAGCAATACACTCAAGACATCTGGCACGAGTGGGCTAAGACGAGGTTTCTTCCTTCTCGTGTTGTTGAGCTTCCTGGCGGTCAAGTCAAAGAGATCGAGCCTTCGACTGCTTCGCTTACCGTCTCGGAGTTCTCAGACTTGGTAGAACAACTCCTACAGTACGCAATCGAGAAGGGCTTAGTCTGGACAGACGAGATGAAGGACGCTGAACTTGACTTGAGGAAGATCGATGTACACAAACAAAAAGCTGCTTGAGGCTTGCAGGAATATGCCTTGCGGTGCATGTTTTTGTGAGGACGGGACTATAGTCGCTGCCCATAGAAATCAAGGCAAAGGTATGGGCATCAAAGTCTCTGATGCTTTAGTAGCATCCCTGTGTTTTCGTTGTCACGCATACTTAGACCAGGGAAAAGAAATGTCTCGTGAAGAACGTCGAGACTTTTGGAACCAGGCATACATAAACACAATGCAAGCAATGATCGAACGAGGGATACTAAAGGTGCAACATGGAACAAAGAACTGATGATTGGTTTAAGGCAAGGTTGGGCCATCTAACCGCTTCACGGGCCTCAGACGCGCTTGCGAAACCTGGTACGGCTACGCGCCGTAACTACCAGATTCAACTCGTTACAGAGCGTCTGACGGGCCTACAAAGCGATTCATTCACCAACGCAGCTATGCAATGGGGTACGGAACAAGAACCAGTTGCCAGAGCAGCCTACGAAGTCCATACAGGCCATTTCGTTGAGCAGACAGGGTTTCATACCCACAAGTCAATAAAGTGGCTTGGAGCGTCTCCTGATGGCTTTGCAGGCTCAGGTCTGATTGAGATCAAGTGCCCTAACTCAAACACTCACGTTGATTATCTTTTAGCTAAGGAGGTTCCAACTAAATACAAGCCACAAATGCTTACTCAAATGCTCGTGACAGGTAGAACTTGGTGCGACTTTGTTTCGTTCGACCCAAGACTCCCTGAACACTTGCAGTTATTCGTCGTTCGTTACGAGCCTAAACCGGAAGAGCTAACCAAGATCGAGGCTGATCTAGTTGCTTTTCTCAACGAAGTTAATCAAATGGAGTTGTCGTTATGCCAAAAGAACTAACAGGATCAATCAGCAAGAACAAGAAGAAAGAGAAAGACGTACACCCAGACTACAGAGGTTCAGCAATGATTGGCGGGGTTGAATACTGGGTCTCAGGATGGGTCAACGAGGGTTCCGACGGGAAGTATTTGGGACTAAAGTTCCAAGCAAAAGAGGAAGTAAGATCAACCAAAGTCGATGACGACGATTCTGTGCCATTTTGATATGTTAAGCGTACACCACCAAACCATGCTGAAAAAAGCGTTTGCAAAGCGTCCTGCAAACATTTCGGATGACTCTCCGGTCTTAGAGAGAGTCATTCACATCATCAAGTCTGAGGCTCCAGAGTGTTTCTGGAAGCCTACAGAGTTGGAAAAACGGAGGTTCTTCAATGCACCACGGCCAGGAACTCCTCACGAGGATGCGGTCTATCCGTTCCCGAAAGGCTTACTATGAACAATTGGAGAGAGTTAATCGAGAATCAGACGAGGACAGAAAAGTTCAGACCCGTAGAAGAAATCTGGAGGGAACACGGCTGGATACCACCGTCAACCGAGTGCCAAGACACAATGGCAAAACATAAGGCTTTTCGGGAGTGGTCGATCCGTGGCATCGTGGATCAACCTCATCAAGAAAGTTAAGTCATCTGATGTTGAGGAGATAGCGGCAGCGTATGAAAAAGCGTTGCCGTTTGTCGTTCAGGACTGGGCGAAGATGATCTTAAAGTTAGCTAAAAGCAAACGACTTCCGATCATTGAAAAAATCGACAGGATTCACGGACAGAAGATAGGACAGATGGTGAGAGATGAAGTTACCGCGCAACACCTTTTGCTTTCTCGAAAGACCTCATCCCAGCAATCCCCAACATACCGCTCAAAATAACCCATAGAGCGTCGGTATCTAGCATGGGAGGAGGCTTTACATCTTGCGGGACAATCTGTTCTGCTTGCATCCAAGTCCATGCCCAGACTAGTAACGGGTAAGCGAGAAACTGATAGAACATTGCACCCGCACCAACCCAACCGATAGCAGGTCTCCAGCCGGCAACAAACATGTTCTGATTGGCAGCTTCGACCTTGTTAACTTCCATCTGACCGAGATCAATCGCTTGGTCAATACGCTTGGCCTCAAGCTCAAGCTCCATGCGCTCCTTATCGGAAGTGTGCAAGTCTCCGATAACCTTGCCAACCGAGTCAACGATGGAAGAAATGCCGAGCAGGTTCATAGCTTAAGCGTCCTGTTAATCCAACCCAACATGAACTTCATCTGGCTTCTGTCACGGGTAACGATGTCACGATACCTAGCGATCTTTGCTAGCGCGTAATAGGCCACAAAAAGCTCGGGATTGGCTTGGTTGAGTGCTGATACCGTCTTGGCTCCGATAACGCCGTCTGGGGCCGTTTTGACGCATATCTGGGCAAGTTTGATGGACACCGGAACGCCAGCATTAACAGCAAAGTTAAAGATGGACGAGGCTATAACGTCATGCGTTAAATCATCGCCTTTGATCTTGTCCCAAAAGTTAGTTTTGTAAAAGTCTCGGACTAACTGTGTTGGAGGCATTTCTTGGTAGTCGATGTGCTGCCAGCCCTCCCAGTTAGGGTGCATCTTGCGAGCAATGCCCGCATAGGTCTGACCACCTCGATCACCCTTGACTTCGTGAAGGACGTAACCTCCCTCGTCCTCCATCATCTTATCGTACGCTTGCTCGAAGTTAGCCATTTTTCTTGTTGAACAATTCAAACAATGTTTTTACCTTTTCCTCCAACACTGCCAAACGATTGTCTGCTTTCGCTAACACAATGACTAGCATCACGAAGGCTACCAACATCGGCCATATCTTTGAAAGGATTTCGACCATATCCACGAATGATCCTCTGCGCTAAAACTTCAGCTTGCAACCACCTCTCCCCTAAAATAAGCCGTTCCATCAATAACTTCGACGAGTTCGGGTGGGAGAAGTAAACCATCATAGAATTTTAGGACAGCAAAGCCAGAACACCAAGGAGTCGGGTTATCTTCTAGATAATTGAACTGCTCACCATCAGGATCGGCTAGCATCCCTGTTGAAACACCGTACCTTCTCCCCTGATAGTCACCCCATCCCTTGACTTCTAAAAGATGTGTGTGACCCGAGACCGTAGAGACCCCAGCTTTCAATGTGTTGTTGTATCCAGAATGAATGCCCGAATGTTGAAGTCTGTGTTTAATCATGCAAATATCGTTGACCATGAGCGACCAACTTACAGACCATTCTGGGATGTGATCTTTGAGTGTTGTTCCTTGGATACCTCGAAACTCAGGAACGGCCCCAGCAAGTTTACGATCAAACCGTATGTCGTGGTTTCCAAGTGTTCGGTGTAGGTAAGTTCCTAGACCCTTACAAGCCTTCGCGATCTTATCCATATGCCACTGGACAGCCTCAAGCTCATCCTTGAGACTGACAACAGGAGTCCAGTCCATAGGCCCGAAACGGGAGATCGTTCCTCCGTCGAGGATGTCTCCGTTTGCAATGATTGCCTTTGGTTTTAGGGTCTTGATTAATTTTAAGAGTGCGTTAAAGCCAACAGATGGCTCCCCAGGCATAAAATGCGCGTCAGAGAAAACAATGACGTATCCTTCGATGTCGAGCGTTGCTCGCTTACGATTTTCAGGGAGTGTAAGCCTGCCGTCTTTTGTAGGCAGTCTTATGCCACGTTTGTTTTCGATAGTGCGCCGACGGTCGTAGATGTTTCTGACGGCTACGCCGAAATGCTCTGAAATTTTGACGGGACTGCCTATCTCATTCCAAACTTTGACGAACTCATCATCGGTAATCTTTCTTACCACGCCACGCTCCGCGCTCTATGCTCTGAATCATCTTCCGAGGGATGACCAAAGACTGAGCAATTGCGTCGTCAGTCAATGACTGACAAATTTTCACGCCCTGTTTGTTCTCTGATAACAAAAAGCCTACAGAAACAACAAGCGGAACCTGAAACTCTTTGGCTTTCTCTGGGCTATCACCCCAACCCAAAGTGTCGTGGCAGGCATCTTCCCAAACTACTTTAACTATCGGGAATTTGTGCTTCATTCTTCTTGTCTTTTATAGCGTGATACCACTTCCAGACAAGCCAGCCGGACTGTAACACAATGTAGAGCAGGGTAGCAATAGCAACCCACTCGTTGAGAGTCAGACCGCCAACAGTAACGGCAGTCGTTATTGCAACCGGAGGTGCTGCCTTGATTGCTTCCGAGGCTAAGTCTGACTTCTGTTCAGGCGTCATGATTCTTCAGGTTTTATCTGCGCCTCAGCCTGTTCCTTGATCTTCACAATCAAAGGCCATACGCCAGTCTTTGCCGGTAGATCACCAAGCACGTTCAAAATAAATTGGATTTCGTTTTGGTCGAGGTTTAAGTTCATAGCCAAGGCAATGGTGGTTTAGTGATTGGTGGGTTCTTGCTTGTTTCGATTTGGGCTAGGTGTAGATTCATTGAGCCTCCAGTGCCGCAACTTTAGCTTCTAGCTGTTCGATGCGTTGATTTTGACGCTTCACAATGTCAAGCAGCATCACCGTCAAGCGATCATACTGAACACCGTCTGGGGCAAGTTGAGCATCTGCTTTTAACTTACGCTCAGACTTTGTTTCGGTTTCCGTATAGGTTTCTGTTTCCGTAACGGCAGGCTCAACAACATTGCCTTCGTCATCTAAAACCGCTGGCGTTACTTCAACTTCACGGGTCTTTTCAATATCTGTCTGAGTCTCAATTGTTTCAAATTGATTTTCGGGGTATGACCAATGAACAAGCCTCGGTTCAACCTGAGCAACTTCTTCGGCAATTAAACCGTACCATGACCAATCTTTACGGTCAGCCTCAGCTTTGGAGCGATACCATACAGGACGTAAGTTAAGAACGGCATCGGCTTTAGCGTGGTCAAGCGTTTCAACATCTGTCTTATAACGCAGCGACGATGTTGATCTCAGTAATTGATTTGCTGGTGTTGATCCGTTATTAAGATAAGCATTCGCAGCCGAGGCTGTTGTTCCAACGCCCGGGAAATAAACTTCACCCCCGCTGCCGATACGGACGCGTTCGGTGTTGCTTGTACTAACCACAATCGGATATGCACCTGTGTGATACAAGTTAAGCGCATACGCCGCCGTCAAACTTGCTCCGGTGCTGTTATCCAGACCAATATAAGCAGTACCGCCGGTATTAACCAGTTGAATCAGATTGTTATTGATTCCTGTCGCAGCTACCACCCGAACTCTTGGAGAGTCGGTATTGATGTCCAAAATGTTAATTGGACTGCTAGTCCCAATCCCCAAATTCCCACTCGATTATCGTGACTGGGAAAC
>OGWG01000192.1_pt1 | contig 11049 bp, 13 predicted proteins | sample 1575911 | NCBI WGS metagenome assembly OGWG01 (sample SAMN07581534, study PRJEB24739) | freshwater metagenome
CGCGATTGTATTGACTAGCACGAAATCGAGCTTCTAATGATAATGCTGCCGGCGCTGGGGCTGAATTTGATTGAGGCGGTGATGTCGGTACTACCGGTGTAAATGTAGACATACTCTTTATTATTTAATGTCAGTTAAAATGTCAGTTATAAGTCTATTAACAGTTTCGTATTTTGTAGAAATGCTATTGGTTCTATTTACTGACTCGTGAATCGGACTTAAAAATGCTCCATGAGTCGATGGATTAGATACAAAATCAAATGCAATCAATTCAAAATCATCTTGCACTTGAACTTCAGATTCTCCTAATTGTTTAACAGATCCCATTCCTCTAGATGAAATTCCTAATTTAATTCCGCTGCGAAACAATTCCTTAAGAATATTTCCGGCAGGAGTCGACAATACTTCTACAGTGCCAACTAAATCATTTCCTTGCCAATGCATTTCAATTACATTATGCGATACATTATTTAAGTTTACTACTGACGAATCTGGATGATCTAATTCTCCTAACGCACGTCTTTCTTTAATATTAACATCGCTATATTTCTTTGCCTCACGCATTAATATCTCTTTAGGATATACACGGCCGTTTTGATTTTTCGCTTCAGCTCGTTGTAAAACTCCTTTAACGACTAATCGTCCGTTATTTTTCTCCATTGATTCATTAACCATTTCTGGAGTTACGTTGAACGTAATTACATCTACTAATAATTTCTTTTCCATGTTACGATGCTAATTCTTTAAGTTGTTTTGAAATTCTCAATAACCTTTCGCTAATTTTAGATAAATTGCTTTGAGACGATTTCCAATATTGTCCTGAATTGACTCCCATTTCCTGCTTCAATCGTACGTTATGATTTACAACTCGTTCTATTTCACGAATTCGTTTGTTTATTTCGCTTATCGATTGATTTACTTTTTTCTTTGCAGAAACTGTTGGGTCTTTTTTATATTCATGATACGAAATTTCATTTAAATGCATTTGTTTAGACAACTGCATAAATTTCGATTCATTTACATTAGATTTTTTTACTTTTTTAAATCCTAAAATTTCAACGTCTTCATCATCTTGCTTTCCGAATGCATATGGTGTTTGATATCCAGGTACACCGGCTGTTGTCGACATTTCAGTAATGCTATCAAGTATTTCAATACTATTATCTTCTAAAACAGTTAATAGTTCTTGAATCTGTTCTTCATCGTCTGTTGCATATACATTCGATCCATACTGCTCTAAGTTTTTAAAGTATGGAATGTCTCGAATAATTTCCTGAGCCTGTTTAGCGTCTCTTACAGAAATTTCAATATAAAAATCTTCTTTAACGCCTAGAACATTTTCATTTAACATTTGAGCTTTGATATTTTCTATAAATGATGGCATAAATTTTTAACTATAAAGTAAATATACTGAACCTGTCGTTACCGAGGCTACACTCATTTCAAATACGCTTCTATCTGACGCATTAACTGTAATAGTGCCTCCGTTTATTAAAGTAACAGTGGCATCAACAGATCCTGAAACGTAAAATGCTGAAGGATAGGCATTCGATCCTGTAGCGTAAAATGTAGCCGCGGCTAATACTACTTTGTTATATTTACTTGGGCCTGAAGCGTGATATGGTAAAGCGGTGTATGTATACGGTCCTGAAATTGGGTTTGCCATAAGTTATACTTTTTTAAGTTCTTTAATTAATTCATGATATCGTAACAAAGATAATACATGATTGTCTTTTACTGTCTTAGCTTTGGAAATTTCCGTTAACAAGCTTGTTACTTCTTTCAACTTAATTTTTACAACTTTATCAGTTACTGATTTTGTCAATTTATTTAATTCAGATGTAACAGTAGCAATTTCAGTGTCAAGGAAATTTTTAAGATCAGTGCTTTCTGTAATTGAATTTATATAATTTCGAAGCAGACGTTTCTGACCTTCATTCAATTCCGAATACTTTTCATTGAATTTATCTACTAACAATTTATACGTTAATATACGAACATCTTTGTTCTGTTGAGTAAACAATGTCATTTCAGATAACTGAGCTAGTTTGGTTACATTAGTACGAACTACATGCTCTATTAAAGTATATTTGTTAGTTACAAATTCAGAAGGATTGTCCGCCGGCTGATATTCAAACAATTTGTAAATTGACGCTAAAACTTTATAATCATTAACTTTTGTTTTGAAAAACTCTTCTAGTATGTAATTTTCTTTGATTTCTTTAATCAAATTATATTTCTGTCTAGATAATGTAGATTCATTTAATTGCTTTCTTGCTGTTATTAACGCTTCAATTAAAGACGAAGCTTTTTCTTCTTTATTAAATTGCTCTTTAATAGCAGTTTGATAAAGATTTAATTCTTTAGACAGCTCTGTATTCTTACCGAAATATTTTTTCAATAATCCTATAGCAGAAGAATCTGTATTATTCAATGTATCTGACGCCACCTGTCTAACTAGAAGTTCGAAAAGCACTCCCGTATTTTTAACTTTCGAATGTTTTAGTTGTTTCATTCAAATAATTATTTGTTATCAATAATAAATATGAAGCTAGTTAGTAAATTAATAATTGTCATCAAGTAAATTATTTTCATCTAACATGCCTTCATTTAATATATTTTTTTTAGATATTTTCTTAAATTGAGCAAGACCATATCGTTTTTCTATAGACTCATTTCTGGAATTTTTCCAAGCTACTTTTCCTATAGGATCGTATCCTCTTGGATGTTCATGAGAATTATATTTAATAGGTTCTTCTGGTCTTCCCGCGCCTGGCCAGCCACCTTTCGGAGCTTTAGCTCGTTTAGACATATCGCGACCCATTTTGTCATATTTTTTAACTAATTTAGGATCTACTGATTCAAATGGGTTTCCGGTATCTCCTCCTTCTTCCTCGTCAGTACCAGTGTCTTCCTTTTCTTCTTTTGGTTCTTCCTTTTTATTGGCCGGATCTTCCCCTTCACTTGTTATTTTCTCTAATCTGAAAGCTTCTTTACCATCTTCAATCAAGCCTTGTTCCATTGCAACTTGTTCATCTTCTGTCATATTGAAAATGTTTCGATAAATCCATTCTTTCGAGAACAATTTCTTTTCAATCATTGATCCAGCTAAATCTACTTTAGAAGTATACAATGTTAATTTTTCTTGCTCGTATATAGTTGATGGAGAAGTCATTGACAGTTCAAAATCAATTAAATCTGCATTTTCAAGTCCTTGAGCGAATAAATGCACAATAGCAATTTTATGCAATTCTGAAATTATAATTCGTTGAATACGTTCGATAGTACGTGCAAATCGAACATCTTCAGCAGCGAGTGTAGCCTTACCAGAAATTCCTTCTTCATATCCTAAAAATGCTTTTGGCACTTTTAAAGCTGACATCATTCTATTACGTAAATATTCAATATCATCAATGCCGTTAAATTCAATACCTGCTAATGTATCAATTTCCGTACCAGATTGACCTCCGCGAATAGGTAGGAAATAATCTTCCAACATGTTCTGTAAATTGAATTTAAGATTATATTCTCCCGTTTGTTGATCAACGTATGGAGTCTTTTTCATTTGGTTGATAATCTTCTGCATGTACGTATCAACTTCTTGAGGTGGAATGTTTCCTACGTCAATTTTAAATATACGTTTTTCAGGAGCTCGCATAATTCGGTTAATTAACATAGCGTCTTCCATCAATGTTAACTGTTTCCATACTTTACGTGCAGGCTCGATAATCGATTTACCATACGGAAGAAAATTGGAATCTGTTAACAAACGAAAGTGAGCAATTTCATAATTTTCGTAAGTTACATTTCCACCACCTAACTGTTTAAATTGTACATGATATGGATTGTCAGGCATCATTCCTTCTTCACGAACTACTTCATAGGCAGACATTGGAACTACATTGACAATTCCTATTTCTTCTTGTATATCTAAACGCAAATATAAATCTCCATATTTGCACATGTTACGTACCCATGGCCATAGATTGAATTCTATGTTTAGAATATCGTAAAATAAATTGTATAAAATTTTCTTAATTTGTTCATTGTCGCTGGTAATACGCAATACGTCTCCAAAATCATCTTTCATTACTGCCTCGTCTGCGTAAATGTCTAATGCAGATGCAATAATTGAATCTTGATCCATTACTTCATAATCTGTATACAATTCTGTTTTCGATGAAAAATAGTTGTAATTTGGATTGTACATGTTCATTGAATTTGGTTTTATCCCATGTAAACGAGTAAACCTATCAATGTATTTCGAGTTATGTGGATTTCCTACTGATTGTAGATAATCATTATCTATAACACGTAACTTGTTTTTACCATACTTTCGTACTATTACGTTTGTATTAAACAAACGTTTTAAACGACCGTAGATTGTCTTTTCAGCCATAGTATTTCTTTAATTATAAATATCTAATTGTTACAATAACCAAGATTTTTAATGTAATTCAGAATTTTTCTTATTAGCCCAATACTCGATTTTGAGCATTAAATATTATTTAGTCACATATACGTTTATAATTCATAATTACAAAAGCCAAGTTAAATCTTCATCTTGATTATGTCCTGTATTTTGAGTCCAGCCTGTTTGTTTACGCATACCGATATTTGAGCTATAGGCTCCTGTCGATTTACCAATATAATCCAACGCTTTTCGATTTAAATCCATTCCTTGTTGTCTTAATTTCAATGCAGTATCTCGTATCCATAATCCAATACAAAATGACATTGTTAAATCGTCATTATATCCTTGTTGAGCTTCTGCTTTTGACCCATTCCATATAAATACAAATAATTCTTCAACTAATCGAGCGCTTCGAATTACTGGTACTCGTTCTCTCATGTATGTATCTAATTTGGAAATTAATAATGGACGAGTTCTTGATGAAGTCGTAAATCCAGCTACCATTTGAGAAGTATCTTTTAAATCGACATACTTAGCTAACTGCTGCGACACGTCGGATAGTGACTGATCTTTAGGTGAATAGTATAAATTTTTATATTCTCGATCTATAGCAACTTGAACTGCGGCCCATCCTACATTAGCATTTTCAATAACAAGAAGAGCGTCATTGTATTCTGTCGCTATATTAACTAACATGTTACCGTAATCTTTTGTAGATATTTGCCCTCTATATTCCGCAACTTGCGTTACAGTTTCTACATCTATTACATGAAATGCAGAATAGTCACCTCCATCGCCTCGTGCAACGTCAGCTACTACTATATAATCTTTTGTATAATTCGGCTGTTCCCATATCCATAAATTTCCATCAAAGCCTCGTCGTTCTACAGGATTTTGTACTGTAGTTTGTCGATACCATTCTAAAATAGTACCGTCTACGACAGAATACCCAGACGTAATAAAGTCGCAATCACATTCTTGAGCTGCTGCCTTTACACCTAACAATTCATCTTGTAAATCTCTCCACGATTGGTCTCTGTCAGGGTGAACTGTCCAATGGAGTTTAATATGATTAAATTTGCTATTCGGATTAGTTTCTGCTTCAACCCATGTTTTATGAAAAAAGTTACCGGTACCGTTAGGAGTCGATAATACTATTGCTCCTCCACCAGTAGCTAACGTTTGTTGAGCTGAGGTCCAAATATCATTAATGTTGTTAATAAATGCAGCCTCATCTATGATTAATAGAGACAGAGCTTCTGAACGAGTGGCATCACCTGCTGAAGAAACTGCCTTACATTGAGACCCATTGACAAATCGCAATGAAAGTCGATTATCTTCTTCGGTATCTAATTTCAACCATGAAGGTAAATTTTCATACATTACTTTAACTTTAGTTACTAGATTTTTCGCAGTATTTTGTGTTGTAGCAATTACAAGAATATTTTTATCAGAAAAGAAAGTCATCAGCCATAAAGAATATCCAGCAGCTAATGTAGAAATACCTAACTGACGAGACTTTAATATGATATTGTAATCATGATCTCGAAGCTGTAGTAGCGTCTTTTCTTGAAAAGGATATAATTGAAATGGAATTTTGCCTTTTTTCGGGTGCTGAATTTGGCAATATTTTTTCATGAAATAAACAGGATCTTGTATACATTTTTTATACTCCTGTTTGATAATTTCTTTTAAGGTTTTTTGAGCCATAATGGTAATTTAATTTGTATTTTCCAGTTCACAGATGCTTGTGCAAATACTCCTAAATTAGAAGATACTCCTGCATTTAAACTATATAAATGATCTTTTTTCGTTTTCATAACTAAATTAGGACCTAAAAATACAGCGTTAGGTTGCATAACGCCGCCGCCTACACCTAGAAAATATTGATTTTTTGGTGGTTCAGTTACAAATATCGTTTCGTGTATTGTTTTATATTTGATATCTGAATTCCAAATTCTACCTGAAATAGCATTTTTTGTTATAGTATCTGTAATTGCAATGTATCCTAAATTGCTATCTAACTGCAATGTATCTTTATATACATTTACAGAATAATATTCATTAAGTATAGCTGCAGTATCGACATCGGCAGGTACGTTAACATATATAGGAACTTCCTTGTAAATTGTCTTACCTTCACGATATTCAACTTGTTTAACTTCCTGATAAACTGTATCTACCTCTCGTTTAATTATTACGTATGACGTGCCGTTAATATCAATAGTTTCTTCAGAATCAGAAGGTCCGCAACCTCGAAGATACGCAATAACTATAATTAAAATCAGTATTACGATATAGGTAAAGTATTTTTTAAACTTTTCCATTTTAAATAAATATCAAATTGTTAATTATGTAATTGTACCCGTTTGCGGTGCTACGGTTGAACTTTGCACAGGGCCTGTCGCGCTAGCACCTAGAGACTGTTGACCGGGTGGAATAATAACTTGACCTGTGCGTACAAATGAATCAACTGCTGAAGCTATAGCATCAGCTAAATCAAATTGTGACTTAAGTAAATCAGCTTCATTTGAAACTGCCGCATTTGACGAATCATTTAGAGCTTTATAAAGCTGCAAAGTTAATATTGTTTTATTTAATGGCATAACTTTTACTTTTTATCTTTTACTGGCCCGCCTACTACCCATGCATCACATGTTCTAGAAGCAGCACATTTGAATTTTAAAAATGTACAATATCCTAATTTACCTGCTTCGATAGTGTCCCAAGTCGCGTCAGATCCGTCTTGTTTAGGATCTGTTTTCGGTTCTTCAGGTTTTGCAGCAACTGCGCCACTTTCACCCTCAGCAACAGGCTTGTTGCTAGGTTCTGGTTGATCGGTATTAGATTCTGGTTGATCTACATCTACATATTTTTCTCCAGATAAAATGCCTTTTTCTAAACAATTAAGCATTTTTGTAGTTATGTTAAATGCTGCACAATTACCGCATCGAGAATCTTTCGTTTCTTCAATAGTATCCAATTTCCATTTCAGTTGCTTTTCTTCCCAAAACTTAATATTCGGATTGTTTGGATTCAATGGACCATATCCATATCGATCGATAGCAATTTGACGATTTTTAAGATTAACGTCGATGTTTTGAGTAGCAACTGGGCATTTCATTTCTTCTTCTGCCTCTTTCAATAAATTTACTAAACTAATCATTTTTATACTTATTTTAAATAAATATTATACGTAGTGCGTTTTAGTTACCATTGACCATGGAATGCGTCCTTTATAACCAAATTGAGATGTAGAGCGTATAGACGATAAATAGGAATCTGAATCAACTTTTTTACCTGATGCCATAGCAGCAAGTAATTGAATCATGCTCATATTAGATTTAAAATCGTCATCAGCTACTATACGATCTGTAGGTAAATTATCAATTTGTAATACTACCGGGTCAGCTTTAATTCCTTTTTCATGGTAAATTCTAGACGCATTATCTGCATAATATCGAGCTCGATCATAATCTGTTGACAAATATATTTTATCAGGAGAATCTTCAGTATAAAAACTATTCCACTTTAAAATTTCATGATCATGTTTACTAGGAGGAACTATACCTAAGCGCTTGATATTTTCTAAATCTTTCGAAGTCGTTCCATGAAAAGCTCGAGGAATAGTATTAACGTAACTAGCATCGTAATTTAAAAACGTTTTTACGTCATTTTTGCTTAAAATTTTCTTAGCGTCTGTTACTCCAATTTCAATTTTATAGTTTGGTTTTATTAACTTTAACCGAACTAAGTCAGCAATTGCTTGTTGAAATCTAGGTACTGTTTTAAATGAACTCCAGTCGTCATAATCGTGTATTTTTACTTCTTTTTTCTTTGGATTAATTTTCAAGTTAACATTGCGATTAACCCCGCCAGTCTGAGACATTAAATTCATTTGATCTTTAGTATCTCCATTTACAATTACATGACCATCTAACCATAAAACAGTTGCTTCAGCGTCTGGTTCGGATTGTAATTGCTTTAAATATGTATCGACACCTTTAGTCGATCGATATTCACGTAATAAATCGATTAACTTAATCATTATAGTTTAATTATTGATTTAGATAACATGCTATCTAAACGTGCATTTACCGATTCTGATTTAACATCTGTAGTTTTCGGCGCAATTAGATTAACTGAGCCAGCGGTTATTTTCTTACCCCATTCTTCAGAATTACTAACACCTGGTTGAGGCATATGATCTCGAGTTGGTGCCCAATTTTCTGGCTTTGAATTTGATATCATTAACTCGACATTGTTAGCAATTCGATCTGCGATAGCTTCGTCACTTTCAAAGCCATTTTCATTCCATACTTTACGAGCCTTATCTGTTAATTCTTCAGCAACATACGTTTTAACTTTATCAGAATTAAATTCTAATAAATTTCCTGCTTAAGATTTGCTGATATTGTTTTAGTAGCTCCAGCATCGACTGCAATTGCAGTATGAATAACTTTTAAAATATCTTTAGGATCGAATTTACCAATAACGTTAATAGCTGGTATTACTGCCTCTGGATTCGCTGCGTATACTTGAGACCATCGATGATGTCCGTCTAGTATAAATTCTCCATTATAAGTAATAATTGGTTCTGGAAATTTAGCTGATCCTTTGAGAAACCCATCTAACGATCCATATTGATCAGTTAAAATATTTTTTAAACTTTCTTCTGCACCAATTTCATTTTGTGTCGGCTTAAGATTTTTAGCTGATAAATTACCTTCATTTACTTTAAATTTTTCATCATTTGGTTTCCCGTCAGTAACACCAGATTTTAAAACAGCTGCCACTTTAGGATCGTTTTGATACTGTTTAAGCAATGACACATACGCTTCAACTGAATCCGATTCAAATGCTGCAGATAAATCATCTAATTTATCTTGAGTTTCATCTTCTTTTAAAATGCCTGCCAATTTTTGAAATCGCGCAGCTTCTTTAATTAAATGTTTCATATAGTATATTTTTTTAAGTTATCACCAAAAGCGACATGACCAGTATCGGGCAGTCGTTCTATCTTTTGCGGTATCACATTTATGACGAGCTCTAAATGATTTACGTCTATTTGGATTGTTCTTTTTAATTTTCATACCTGGCTCACCGAATCCAACTTTAACTACATTTCCTTTAGCATTTTTTACGTATACAGCTCGCTTTCTAGGGCCTCCTGGAGTATAAAATGGTTTGTTCAATTTAACTTTTCTTCCGCGATATTCAGCTTCTTCGATTGGCTCTAAATCTTTTTTTTTAGATTCCATATAAAGCTCAGTAGACGAAGCCTTAGGCATTTTTTGCTTTTTATCATAATCGCCCATTGAAATACCTTTTTGTTGAGACTTCTCACCAAATGCCATTTTCTCTAAATCTTTTTCTGTTGGCATTTCAGCTACGTCTTCATTTTCAAAATATCCTGCATGCAGCGCTGCTTTATTCATAGCTTGAGCTACATCATCTTGATCGTAGTCTGGAAATTTTTCAAAAGCCATATCATAGAAATCGTCCCATTCTTCATCATCCATTAATTTTTCCAATTTCTTTTTATTGCTATTGAAAAATTTAGCGACTTCATCTTTTACTGAAACGGCTTGTTTTGCTTCTTCAGCTTCTTTTAATAAATCTTTTAATTTAATCATTTTCTGTTGATAATTTAAGTAAGAAATCTTCTTTGAATTTACGAAACTCTTCTTCAATTTTTTCTGCAATTTCTTCTGGATCTTGACCTCCCGACCATTTTTCAACTGTGCCATCTGAATTTGCAAATGCTATTGGGTTGCGAAATGCTTCGATCAATTCCATAGCTTCTTGCTCTGCGTCTTTTAACCAAGATTCTGCATTTCTTCGCATACGATCTTTTTCGTAAGTCTCGTATTTACCTTCAATTCGTAAATTATGTTCAAATTCAACTTGACAATCAAAACAATGTTTTTCTAACATCCAAAATTTTCGATCTAACTTTTTATTCATTTGTTTATTGCATTTTGGACATGCACTTGGCATTTGGTTTTTTGCTAACAATGAACGAAGATGATCTAATTTTCCTTTTTGTATTTTATAACCATCACGCTGTTCCCATTCATTTCCATTAGCGTCCGTCCAAACTTCACCTACTTCTCTCACTGTAGTAACGGGTTGCGCAAAGCTTACTGATGTACGAGTTTGCGTTCTGTGAGTTCCGTCAAGCATTTGACGAATTGCTTTGATGTTTTGTAATTTTGCCATAAACTTTTAAATAAATATATTATTTTCTAAAACTACTAGCCAATCCACCTAAAATAAAAGATCCAGTAAGTTTAAACGGCTCTTTATAAATTCGTTCGTCTCGTATAACAATACCTTCGTGATCTTTTACAGGACCTAAAGGTGACGATAATTTATCTAAAATAGCATCTCCTAATTTCATAGTAGCTAAATAAATTACAAATCCATCTACTGCATCTTTATAATCTTTAGGATTTGCAATAAATTCTTCTAAGGGAATACCTTCAGAAATTTTAATTAAAACTTCTTTAGGAGCAAAAGACCATTTCATAGCAGTTGGAAATCCTGCCCCTCCTCGACCGCGAAGTTCAGAGAGTTTTACTTCATTAATGATCCAATCTTTTCCTTTTGCAATAATATCGTGACTGGGAAAC
>OGWG01000194.1_pt1 | contig 11004 bp, 10 predicted proteins | sample 1575911 | NCBI WGS metagenome assembly OGWG01 (sample SAMN07581534, study PRJEB24739) | freshwater metagenome
TACAGCGGGATGTTAGTTGTTTCCCAGTCACGATACAACTTCAATCAGTTCATTACCGTGAATTCCTCCTGCAATTATTACTCGACTGATTTCACGATTAGTTGGCTGGTATGCTAACATTTTGATGCCCTACTCTGATGTTTTTATCAGTCTAGCATCTTTGGTAGTTTGTTTTATTAATAATGGTGTTTATAATATTTATGGGCAGCCATAGATACAGCTAAGACCCCCACATAATCATACCCGCAACACCTAACATCCCGCTGTAAATAATTAACTGGGCACATGAACTTATGCCAATAGCACGAGCTGCACTGATAAAAACATCCCGTTTAGCTTCAGTACAGTTAATCACAGCAACCAGGATCAGGACTAATCCGCTAGTATAGGGTATGGCACCAAACCAACCCAGGGTAAAAAACATATCTAAAATGCCACTGTCAATCACAATGACTTTAATTTGTCCTGTTTTTTCATCCACTTCCCAAATATTTCCGACCCCACGACCAAGAGGAGTAGAAAGTGCTACATTTAGACTCCTATTATAAGTTCTATATCTATCTTGAAAACTGCTATCTTTCTCTAATTTGGAAAAACTTTCAAGTCTGGTAGTCACAACTTCAGAAATAGGTTTAATGGTGACCAGGGGTATAATACTAAGAACAATTACTAAAATAATCATCCCTAGGCGCATGCGAATTTTTGTTTTTACAGAACCTAACATGATGATTATTCCTAATAACCAACATCCCCAACTAGTACGAACTTGTGATAGTAAAAATGACAAATACCCTACCAGTGAAGCAGGAAAAATTAAGGGTCCATAACTGGTAAATAGCAATAGTAATCCTGTTTGCATAACTGCACCGAAAGTACCCGGTGAGTGCAGAATACTCCAAACTCTCATGCCAAATGCTTCGGGAGATCCAGCACTGGTAAACATTTTTGATTCTATTAACCAAAATTTGTCCCACTCAGGAGAAAATATAAATTGATATATCATATAAGCTCCTATTATTAAAACAGCCCAAACAAATACCCGTTGAGTATTTCGGCTATAACTGGGATAATCTCGCCAGTTGATAAACAAATAAAAGGCAAAAATAATTGGAGTAAACCAGTCTAAAAAGCCTCGGATAACTGATACTGGTTGATTGTAAAGTAATCCAACTAATAAGCCGTAAATAACACCAATTAAAGCTAAGATAAAGGGTAATCCTCCATCTTTGAGAGACCGAGGCAAATTTTTAATTACTGAAGCAGTAGTTATAAGTACTACTAAATAAGGTGCTACTAAAATTTGACGGGTAGGATCCCAACCTACTCGATAGTCTATTAACCTTGCTAATAATGGGGTGATAAACCATATCCACCAACTAAAACCAAGATAGAGAATGGGATGACGCAAATATAAAAATATTCCCACTAGAAAGGAGCTAACAGGAAAAATAATTCTTAGTAAGTTGGCAGCACCGACAAAATAACAGGTACTTATAAATAGAATAAAGGAAAAAATGATTACCCAACTTTGGGCTGATCTATCTTCCGGGGAATAGGAGGATTGTAAAAAGCTATTAAAAAGCAGTTGTTTGGAAGTCACTTTTTTTAGGAGTTGGAAATTATCAATTGATTGGTTTTATTGGTTTGCCATGCTTGCCAACGCCCAAGCAAAGAAGCGTGCAATTTTTTGTTAACAATTCTCCCTTGACTAGGTAAAAATCTTAACCATTGTACTATGCCTAAAGCATCTCTTGTTCCTATGAATATTGCCCATAATAAAAAAACGATTTGTCTTAAAGGTGGCAAGTATTCTAGTAAAACTAGGGTTTCATTATGAACTAGGTTGGTTAGGGCAATTTCATTGAAATTTTCCCTCTGATCTTCATCAGAGCGAGTAGCTGGATAGTGATCTACTGCTATTTGAGGGTCATAAATTATTTTCCACCCTGCACGTTTGAGAGCTAGGGTAAATGCCATTTCAAAATGTACTTGAGCTCCTGTACCACGCATCCTTTCATCAAAGGTTAGTTTCCCTATGGACTGGATACGAAAACTCATATTCACACCTTTGAGGATATCCACTTCACGAGCTTTTCCCGTTCCTAGATGATGGTTACCAATGACTCTTCCAAACCATTGTACACGTCCCACCACTGCACGAGAATCCTGCTCCACCTTATCTCCCCTATGCACCCAGTCCCTTCCACCTACTGCAGCGATACTACTATCTTTGGTAAAATGGGCAGTAATTTTTTCTAACCAGTCAGGATGGGGTGCAGCATCATCATCAGTAATGGATACTAGGTCTCCATTGACAACTTTTAGTCCAGTGTTCAGAGCTTGTACTACTCCTGACTTTGTAACTGTAACTATTTGCAATGGTAGGTTATCACAAGATAGTTTGCTTGGCAATTGACTCAAAAATTCCCAGGTCTGTGTATCCACATCCCTAACCACTATAATTATTTGATTAGCTGGTCTAGTTTGGGCTTGCAGTGCGACAAGGCACCGCCATAGATCGTGGGGACGACGATAAGTAGGGATAAGAACCGTATTGCGCATTTTGGATTACTTCAGTAAATAAATCTAAATAGTTTTGTGCCATGATCTTCCAGCTATATTGCTCAGCAATAGCGCGAGCAGCTCTGCCCATTTTTTGACGTAACTGGTAATCGCTTTTTAGCAATTCTAAAGACTGAGCTAAGCTATTTATATCATTGCAGTCAGCTAATACAATTCCACAAGCAGGGGTAACTAGATCTGCTGCACCTGTGCTTTTGGATGTAATTACTGGCAAACCAGAAGCCATTGCTTCAATTAATACCAGTCCAAAAGGTTCATAACGGGAAGGAAATACAAAAAAATCTGCTGCTTTTTGCAGAAGTGGCATATCTCGACGATAACCTAAAAAATGTACTCGTTGACTTAATTGTAATTTTTCTACCATTTTGGGATAGGGACTATTTTTAGTTTCTCCCACCACAGCTAAATGTAAATCGGGAACTTTTACTAAGGCCTGAAGTACGGTATCTAAATTTTTGCGGGAGATGCGAATATCTCCTGCAAACATTGCTAAAGTGACACTTTTTGGTAAACCTAATTCCTCCCTTTCTATGCTTCCCGGTGTGAATTCTTCCAGGTCTACTCCATTGGCTATCACGCGAATTTTCCTGGGATCTACACCAATATTTATGAGTTCCTCCGCCACTTTTGTGGAAACCGCTACCACAACTTTACTTTTGCGAAATGCCTGTTTTTCCCAATAGGAATTTATCCCGGTATATAGCCACTGATATAAACCATATAGGTCTCGATGCTCTTGAGAAATATGTACAGGCGATCGCCACCAAGAGTTATGTACAAAATGCACAGCATTGACATCATTATTAACTCCAGTAATTGCACCATTAACTTTTACGATGTCAAACTCTCCCTGATGATCTCGTAACCAGCTGCCACTTTTTTGGGCAAAGACCAAATTACGAATGAATTCGGTGGGATATTTATGGACAATAATTGGAACCCAATCAACGGAAATACTGTCTGCTAGTTGAGGGATGAATTGCGACGGGAGCACCTGATCCGCTGCACCGTGGTGCCCACTCCACGTAAACGCGTTGGTAAGCTGCTGGAACAACAAGAACGCCCTCTTTTCCATCAAACAACTCCCGCGTTACAGAGTTGATGAACATGCCGGGGCGTGCGCCTTCAATGTCGTTGACTTCCGGGCTGTTGTTCGTGAGCAGCCGAAGGAATGGTAACGCAAAGTCTTCCTTCTGGAAGGAAGGGTTGAGGCCTGCATCGTTTTCAAAAATAAGTGCAATTTCAGTAGTCATCTTTTTTCCTTTGGTCGTGGTTCTTTACTTAAAGACAGCTTTTTGTCCAACAAAGACACCGAAAAGTTCTCTCGGTACTTCATCACCCTTTTGCAACATCTCACGAACCCAGCCTTTGAGGGTCATGGGTTCGATCTTCTGGGCATGGTCGGTGTGGAACCCTTCCTTGCCAAGAACCTGTAAGGCGCGATCACACAGATCATCTTCATTGCGCCCGAAGCGCACACTGACAACATTCTTGATGATGTCATCGTGCCCATGATCCCGCAGCCACTGGAAGGCTTCTGCGCGACGTTCCTCGGTGATCGATGCGCCGAAAACCTGCTTGATTTCCACCTTGCTCCCATCGTCCATCACGAATCCGCGCAAGTTCATCTCAAGAAAAACTTGGGGAAGCCGCTCCTCCATGATGGTGTTGTACTCCTTTTGCTTGTCCTTGAGCGTTTCTTCCAGGCTAGCAATTTCATCTGCAAGCTTTCTGGCTTGCTTTGCCAACTGCCCCACGCCCTTCAGTTCCTCATCTTTGACGCGCAGCGCACTGGCGTCCTTTTCCAGCAGATCATTCAACATAAGACTCTCCTTTCTTGGGGTTAAGATCAATTTGGATCGGGATGTACCGCTTCTCGTGACGGTCCCACTTCAAACACTTGTACCGCCCACGGTTCTTCTGTGCTGCAACTGCAGCAAGAAGACCAATGGCAGTTGGATCGCCGATAAACAAGAGGTAGTCGTCGTCACAAAAGTTCTCAAGCTTACGCTTGATTCGAGCTACAGTGGGGGCGGGCGAAAAAGCGATTTGAGCATTGTTCGGAAGAACAATCTCAATCTGCCCGTACTGGATCGCCCCAGTGATGTTGTGTTGTCCAGTCTCTGTGACAACGTAGACTTTGGCCACGCCTTTCTCCTTTCTCGACGCCAAGAAACAGTGTACACTAGCTTTTTGGGCACCGCAAGCCCCTAGAAAGAAAGAACATGGAACACTTTTTAGAGACGTATCGGTATCGGTACACCCCCTACGCACACCAGAAAGCTTACTTTTCCCGTTTCTGGAACAGCAAGATAGCGGCAATTTTTGCCGACATGGGCACGGGCAAGAGCGTAATGCTTATCAACAACGCCACCATGTTGTATGACCTGGGCAAAATCAATGCTTTAGTGATTGTTGCTCCGAAAGGGGTTTACAGGAACTGGATGGAGGTGGAGATTCCAAAGCACTTGCCGACGCACATTACAAGTCGGTTAGCACTGTGGACGCCTAGCCCACGCAAGCATGAGCAGGAGGCCTTGGACCATCTTTTTGAGGTCAGTGAAGACCTTAAGATCTTTGTGGTCAATGTAGAGGCTTTGTCCACGAAGCGTGGGGCAGAGTTCCTTCGGCGTTTTCTGTTGTGCCATGAGGCGTTGTTCGTGGTCGATGAGAGCACAACCATCAAAAACCCTTCCGCGCAGCGGTCTAAAAACGTCGTTCGACTCGGTCGTTTTGCACCCTACCGACGCATCATGACGGGATCTCCCATCACGCGAAATCCCTTGGATTTGTTCCAGCAATGCTTTTTCTTGTCCCCTGAGTGCCTTGGTTTTGATAGCTTTTTTGCGTTTCAGAACCGCTATGCCATTGTGGTGGAGAGGACTTTGAGGGCGCACAGTTTTCGGCAAGTGACGGGTTACAGAAGGCTTGATGAGTTGAAGACCAAGCTCGATGCGTTCAGTTTTCGGGTCACGAAAGAGGAGTGCCTGGACTTGCCCGACAAGGTTTTTGTTCGTCGCGACATTGAGATGAGCGAGGAGCAGTGGCGCGTCTACAGGCAGATGCGGGACATGGCTTTGGCCCAGTTGGCGGGGGACGTTGCAACTACGGCGAATGTGCTCACCCAACTGATGAGGCTACACCAGATTGTCTGTGGATTCGTGCGTCTGGACAATGAGAACATCAAGGAGTTGGCCAACAACCGACTAAGCGAACTGATGGATGTGATTGAGGAGACCTCTGGAAAGATCATCATTTGGGCTACTTACAAGCACAACATTGAAGTCATCAAGTTGGAGTTGCAAAAAATTTACGGCATGAACTCTCTGGGTGTTTATACAGGGGATACCAAGGCATCGGAGCGCCAAGAAATCATCACTGCCTTTCAGGATCCTGACTCTCCCATGCGTTTTTTTCTAGGCAATCCACAGACGGGTGGCTACGGAATCACATTGACGCAAGCCAAGACCGTCATTTACTACAGCAACAGCTATGACCTGGAGAAGCGTTTGCAGTCCGAAGACAGAGCCCACCGCATTGGCCAGACCAATCGGGTGACTTATGTGGATTTGATTGCTCCAAAAACCGTTGACGAGAAGATTGTCAAGGCTTTGAGAGATAAGATCAACATCTCGACCCAGGTCCTTGGTGAGGAATCAAAGAAGTGGCTCATTTGATCAAATTCAAGAAAAAGTACGACTACAAGCGTCTTCGCAGGAACGATGGTCCTGAGGGAAGGAGTTATGGTGATCGAAACCTTCCCAGTGTGACCAGGATTCTTGATGCGACCAAAGACAAGAAGATGCTGGAGGAGTGGGCGCGCCAAGTGGGAGAAAAAGAAGCCGAACGGATCAAGAACCACGCTTCCAGGGTGGGGACGTACATGCATTTGGTGATTGAGAATGCGGTGGCTTGCAAGGAACTTCCCTGCCCCACCGATTGGGACATGGTGCATGGATATGAGCTTGGCTACCGCTTGATGCGCGAGACTTTTGACGCGATTGACGAGGTGTGGGGGTCAGAAGTGACCTTGCACACGGATCGCTATGCAGGGACCACGGACATGGTGGGTCTTTTTAAAGGCAAGTCAGCGATCATCGACTTCAAGCAGTCTATCCGGCCCAAGCGCCATGAATGGATCACCGACTATTGGCATCAAATTGCTGCTTACATCATGGCGCATGATCACTTATATGAGACAGAGATCGAGATGGGGGTGATCATGATTTCGGTACAGGCAGGGGGTACACAAGTTTTTACGACCACGGGACACGAACTTTCCCAGTTCAAGTCTGAGTGGAAGCGCCGCGTTGACAAGTACTACCGCAAGACCGAATCAAAAGGAAATAGCTGACGAAGCATGTCCCGCGATTGGGGTTGCGGCTGTCCTTGAGCCTGGGGTCGTCCCTGAGCCTGGGGCGCGAAACCGCTTAACAAGCCACGAGAGGGTGGTGCGGTGGGGAGTTTTCGTTGCAGACGTTCTACTGCCATGCTAACTCTTGTTGGTTCCGGTGGGGGTGCGGGTTCCTCAACAACTGGTTCAATTGTGTCTGCGTATCGTTCTACAGCCGTTGGAAAAATACCGACCGGATACATGCGTCTAAGGATTCCTAAATTTATATCACGCTTCTCGGCAGGTGTATTGCCTCTTCTTAGTAACGCCTCCATCAGTGCAGGGTCCTGGCTTGCTTGAATCATTAAATCAATGCGCTTTTGCGTAGGCATTTCCCTGAAGAGATTTTTTGCCATGCCGATCGTTCTTCCGGCAAAGCTCAAAGAACCCGGACCACCTGGACTTACAAGTCCTGCAAAACGGGCAGCCACCCAAGCTTGTGCCATTTCTTCGGCTGAACTAGCAATGGATGCTGGTCCTCCCGGCATGACACTTGGATCAAGCATTTGTTTTGATGTCATGGAATTTTCAATACGAACCATGGGAGCGATAAGTTTGCGCATGTTTTTGACTTCACCAAAAGTCAAAAGCCCAGCATCACTCATGATCTTATAAAGAGGAGGCTGATTAGGCGCGTTTTTGGGGCGCATAAAAAGTGCTTTTTCCCACTCAGAAACCTTGAATCCTGTTTCTCCTCCTGCCTTTTGGAACGCGTATTGATACATTGAAGATTTGAGCCCGTTGACAGCATCCGGACCAGCTTCCTCAGCAATTTTGAAAAGGACCCTAAGTTTGCCAACGGGGTTGTCCGAGTTCATGGCCTTATTGATGACGCTCGCAGGACTTGCACCATCAAGCAGTTTCGCAAAAGCTTCTTCTTGATATAGCGGATCTCGGTACATGAGGCTTGCAGGACTTTTGGGATCCCGCAAGTCAAGTAGTGCTTTTTGAGCATTAGCTGCACTTGAGAACTCACTTTCCATGCCAAGAAGCTTGATTAAATCAGTGTTTTTGTTTACAAAGCTTGTGAACGCCGGAAGACGGATTTCCTTAGTCGTTGAATCTACGGTCTCTGCTGCAAGTGCCCGAAGTATTTTTTGTTGTGCTTCCCGAATTGTGTTTACACGTCCCTCCGCGCCAGGAATTTTGGCGGCGGCATCCAGGATCTGTTTGGTTCTCAAGTAAGCTGGGTCGCTTCCAACAGCAAAAGCACGTCTAACAAGGATCTCAGGAGCATACTTAGGTGCTCCTGTAGAGGTCAAATCATCAAGTTCGCCAGCAAAAGTTCTTGTGATGACATCATTGAAATTTTTACTAAAAGCGCGGGCTTCTTTGTAAGCATTCCCAGGCAGGCTTTCAAGGTCTCTCAAGGCTGCCTCAGCAAGTCTGCTGTACTGCATAGCAACGCGATCATTACCCGCAACATCAGCCTCTCTTGCTGCGCTGAGCCAGGAACTGCGCAATTTGACAAGTTGTTCAGCGGAAGAATCTTTAATTTTTAGGGCTTTAATGACTTCAGGACCAACGGTTTGATTTTCAAAATATTCCGGTGTTTGCACTTTTTTTATGTATGCGGTGGCCATTGGATTTTTAAAACCAAGCCCTATCATTTCAGAACTGACATCACTGAAATATTTTTTCATGTCTGTTTTTGTGACCCCTTGAGGGCCATAAGCCAATTCAAGGTAGGCTTCAAGCGTGTTGTTAGGTTTTAGCTTGACGGGTTTGAAGTCGGCTTTATATGTGCTACGGAGAGCCTCGTACCATAACTCTCTTTCTGTTTGTCTGCCTGTTTTTATAACACCTTCAACTTCATTGAGCAACGCGTTAGCTATCAATGTCCTGTTTTCAGTGCCTCGCGGCCCAAGGGCCAAAGCTCTTCCAACGGCATCAATTTGCGCTAGGTTAATGGCGTTTTGTAGGTTTTGGACTTGTGTTGCATCGCGTAGTTGAGCCGCAGTGTTTAACAATGCAGGATCGCCTGTGTTTTCCAAGGCACGAATAATGTACTTTTGTGCTTCCAATGCAGCCATGCCCATGGCTTCTGTATCTGCTGAATACTTGGCATTGCCTTTTGCAAGTGTCCTATCCAGGGCCGTGAGTACAGGTGAGTCAAGCATTTGAGCGGTGGTAGCCAAAGGCCTTCCGGTCCTTGGATCACGTGGAGCGGTTTTAAGGCGTTCCCGGATAAGGTTTGCAAGGCGTTGCGGGTCTTCTCCTGATTGATTGATCAAGTCACTTAATGCATTAGATACGTACTGTTGTACGGCATTTGATGTACCCGCTTCTTGGTAGGACTGCAATGTAGAGTCAACTGCCCTTTTTGTTTCAAGAAGAGCTTTTCCGGGACTCAATACCCCTGCGGTTACCTCTGCTCCCATGCGAAAAAAGGGAGAGTCAGGAGCTACGTCTACTGCCATACCCCCAGCAAGTGCCGCATAAAACGAAGCCAGGGCTTCCTTGCTTAAATAACTTCTTGGATTGGCCCGAGCATAGTCGCCAATTGAGCCAATCAGCCGTTCAAGACCCTTAGCTCCTGTGCGTGCTGATCGAAAACCAAAGGCAAGCGGAGAAGCAGCAATGCCACCCCCAAAAGTTTCGCCTGCGGCGTAGTAAGGCGCTAAGTCTCTTTCCAGTTGTCTTTCAAAATCACTAGGTCCTCCTCTCACCAAGTCGCTTAGTGTTTTTTCAGTAAAGCCACGAGGACCGGGGGCGTGTTTATCAATGACATCTGTTAAATAAAGACCATATCCAAAGCCTGCCAACCCACCTAAAATGGGAGCAAGTGGTGCCGCTGGACCTAAAAAAGGAGATGCTGCTGCTCCAATACGTGCTCCTGCAACTGTTGGGCCAAATAAAGCAGCCGCTGTGGCGGATCCTTTGCCTGCGCCATAGCCAAATGCAGTGGCTTTTTCGCTTAAGTCAGCATAAAGTGGGGTAGAAAGATCCGATATGTCTTCCGAGTCGAATTTGGGTGTTGGAGCAGGGCTCAACAAAGAAGGTTTAGGGGCTACAAGATCAGATATGTCATCAGCGGATGAAGGTTTTTCAGCCATGAATGCCTCTTGTTACTTTTATTTTCTTTCCCCACGAACCTGAAAGGTTTTCGTGGGTTCGTAATAAAATAGGGTGCCAGAAGAAAGAGCCTCAACTTCACTTCTGTTTTTAGCTCGTTGAGGAAATCCAATGATATTTCGCAACTGTTTGATTTCTTCCACCTTTGCCCGAGATTCTTGTCGCATTTTTGCTCCTACCCCGGCTTTGTTACTAGCTTCTTCCGCTTTTATTTGTATCTCCAAAAGAGCCGTGTCAAGATCAGCTAATCTGTTTCGGAGCGCTTCAGGTCTGTCAATGAATCCCCTCAAAGTGTCATTAACCGACTCAATCCTAATTCCTAATTCCCAACTCCCCCACTCCACCACAATAAGCCTGCAAAACCTCCATACACCCCACGATCGCGCCGAGGTGAGTAATCTCATACCCGTGGCTATTGTGAGCCGGAAAGCCAAGACAAGCGCCCTGGGCAATGTGGCCAAACTTCATGGCAATGGATGCATCACTACCAAAACGCTCCAAGGTGGTCAGTTGAACCTCCACATCAACACTTTCCGCCGCCTGTTTCAGGTCTTGGGTCAATCGATCGTCATATAAGCCATAGGAATCACGGGTGACTAATACCGGGGAATCTCCCGCATGGATGGGATACTCTGAAGAAAGGGGACAAATTTCTAGGGCAATGAGCCGATCGATCGCTAGACGTTGGGTAAAATACATCGCCCCGATCGCCCCCACCTCTTCCTTAGCAGACGCAACCAGGTAAACCGCAGCCTTAGGCTGGGTCAAGTTTTTTGCCAATTCTAAGAGTATGGCCACCGCCGCCTTATTATCCAACGTATAACTGGCAATACCATCAGCGCGTTTAGAAGCAGTGCCGCCAGACCTCATACCATGCATACGTTTCTCGTGACCCTTAACGGCTTTAGAGGCGACTTTCTGCATGTTAGCTTTAGCCATACCACGGCCCTCTT
>OGWG01000196.1_pt1 | contig 10974 bp, 15 predicted proteins | sample 1575911 | NCBI WGS metagenome assembly OGWG01 (sample SAMN07581534, study PRJEB24739) | freshwater metagenome
GTTTCTCAGTCACGATACCAGCCAGTGATAAATGGTTGGGCAATTCTTTCTAGTTCGGCAAGATCAACAGCAGCGGCGGCTGCTTTGCCGCCATAAAACTGGTCAATAATTGCTTTGTCGATCTCGGCATCGGAATATCCCCTGTTTCTTAACGTAGCGTAAGATTGAGCTTTTTGTTCAGCGCTACTAGCTACAATTGATTGCGGAAAAACAATCGGGGCTCCAGGCCCAGAATTGGCAGCGCCGCCTGCTTGAAACCGTTTAATTCCCATTAATCCGTTCATACGTAACCTATGCGATAGTTACAGTCGGAGCCGACCCGACAATGGAAAGTGTGCTGGCAGGGGGAGACGGAGCCGCTCCTCTCAAGATTGTAGGCGCAGCACCCGAAATAGACAACCGATCCGGCGGTATGGTGTAGAACTTCTTGGGCAGCGCAGCAACAAACTGAACCGTCAGAATAACCGATGGGATCGCTGGTCTGGTTGGGCTTGTCCCTGCAGCATAATGCTCAAGACGGACATCAGTCGTCTCACCCCACCAAGCAATCTCCAGATACTCATCTTGCTGCACCGTAAAAATACCGGTTATGGCAGGTACCGCATGCCCAAGACTAGACGCCCCTTTTCTCGCTGGAATATCAAACCTTGTGTTACTGAGCGGGTAATTCGTGCCGTTGTTCTTAGCCCAGACCTCAAACTCACGGATCTGATTGTCGCCGTTTGTAACCTGTAGGGTAAAAGTTACCAGATACTGACCTGAGTACGGGAACCGGATTTTGGTGTTGTCTTCTACCGAAATGCCCTGACTAATGATGATCTGGTTATAGGACAGGATGTTTTCAGATGTTGCCCCAGCGCTAGTTTGGTCCTGATCCGACATCAGCATGGCATACGGCACCTCAATGCCACTACCAAAGCCGGAAATAATGTCTCCAGAGATGTTAGTCCCTGTAAAGCTCCCCCCGAAAAACGCATCCGCCGTATAAGACTGGGCCTGTTGGGGTGTCAGAGAGTCGAGAATGTTGAAGTACAGACGAAGCGCACGGATCAGTTCAGCCTGTTGACGCTGCTCATACATCCCACCGGGGATCGGCAGTGCTGGTGCTCGGAACCCAGTAAAGGCCATTAGCGCTTTCCGTCCTGACGCACATCAAGTCGAACCGAACCAAGCTGCCACTGAACACCCAAGTCATCAGATGAAACCTTAAATGCCATCTGTCTTCCACGGGCACGGACAAAAACCTGACCGGTGTAGGCGTCTACCGAAGTCTCAATCACCCGCTGCGAGTCCGTTGCGTCGTTGGTGTATGGCGTGCCAGAGAATCTCTTGGGCCGAATGGTCATCGTGACTTCAGGTTGTGCAGCCGTTGAGTTGGTGAAGTTCACGTCCGGCAGAATCCGACGGGTCAGCATAAACTGCTCGCCATCCCCAAGGTCAAAGTCAGCAGACTGGATAAATGAATCCATCGGCAGGGTGTCATCGTTTACCCCTATCTCATGCTCGTAGAGATGCCCGGTCGAAGCGTCTTCTAAGGTTGAAGCAGCAATTGGGTTGCCACGAAGCGCCGTATCCAGCCATGCTGTGCGAACCATGCTGCCGTAGTACCAAGCGTTTTCTAAGTGGTTGTAGATGACGTACCGGTCGTTCCAGTTGGAGGAGCGACTCGGATAGAACCACCAGATTTCGGTGAAGCCTTCGTTCGTGCCAGCAACGATTTGATCCACTTGGTTAAAGTTGAGATCCTCATAGACATACTGCCTCAGTGTGGTTGGAAGCGTCTGCACCTGACCGTTGTAGACGTAGAACTTGTCCTGGCCCATCCAGTAGGTGACGTTATTGGCCGTAGCGACTGCACGCGGCCCAATGATTGAGATGTTGTCAGCCAGCTCCTGAAGCGCAAACACATCGGTCGTGCCGGTGTACTGTAGGGAGTACAGGCTTGAGTTGGTCCAGACCAGAATCTCTTGGCGAGTCGCTAGGCCACGGACAATCTTTGATCCACGGGACACCCGGATAAATCCAGCCGAGTTTTGGTTTGTCGGACCCCAGACTTGTGGCTCGTCCTGGCTGGCCCAGCGAATAAGAAGAGGGTCGAAGTCTGTGCTCAAACCCCCAAACGGCTGGCACCCCAAAGCAAGAACGTGCTTGTCGTTCTGAGACACCAAGACCTGCATGGCTGTATTTGGTACAGAAGTAGCGCCCGTCAGAGAAGACAGAAGCACCGCCGGTGTGGCAAGAGACGTGGATGGGTTAGTCAGAGAACCCCGCTCCCAGTAGTAAATGGCACCGTTTCTGATGTTCATCACCAGATCGTTGTCAAAGTTATCAAACCACCAATCACGTTGTTGAAGGTTAATCGGTGTAGACCCCCCAGCCAGAGGAGCCCCAACCGCCAGTACCCCAGCCGTATCCAAAGGTTGTTAGGGCATACCCAGGACTAATTTGACACTCAATCGTAATCCCTGTGCCGCCGCCTGTAGTCGTTGAAGTCGCTGCAGTCGTGACTGTAATGGTGAAGTTATCAGCGTCCACCACCGTGACTTGATGCTCTGTATTGAGCTCAGCATCAGGCACCCCACCCGGATCTCCGGTTACCCCAGAAATAATAACGTAGTCGCCCGTTGTGCAACCGTGAGCTGTGACGTTGATATTGACTGTGGTTGAGCCGTTGGTTGTGTCTATGCAGTTGTCAGTCGCCGGTGTAGTCAGCGTCGTGCGTAGCGGGGTGATGTTATAGAAAAACCCACCAACTTCAATATAGACGTGACTGTCCGTGCCCAGCGCCAGAAGGTTGTCATTGAATGTGGTGATCCAGTTCCACATCTGACGACAGACCCCGATAAACGAATTTGGGGTTGTCTTTAGCCAGCCCCCCAGTTTCTGTGGGAACCCTGAGAAGAATCGGATCTTGTCACACTCGTACCAGCCGCCCTCACCTGAGTAGCTCGTCTGGTCCCGGTTCACCCCCGGGCGGAAAACAAGTTTAAGAAACGCCATTTAGGTACTCTGCCTCAGCTTTTCGTCTTAACACAAGCCCCCGCAGGACTCGACCACCGCCTCGGATCCATTTGGCTAGCTCAACTTTGGCGCCGTCCCAGTCTTCGGCGTTTATGCGTTTGCGCAGGGTTGATGCGCGATACCGTGCTACCCCCAGATTGTAAGCAAAATCTGTTATAGCGCCAAGAGCTTCAGGATGACCGCCTAATTTAGGGGACGTCTTTAAAACCCCCGCCATGTAGTTATGGCGCAGTTCATGTTGCAGCCACTCCTCTGCGGTCTCTTTGCTGATCGGTTCGTGATTCTCGTTTACCTGACTGCCATCTGGTTTAAACACCGTCCCGTACCCAATCGTCCAATACCCTGCGGGGCAAAGGTATGGTTTAGCCGAGAAGCCCTCAAACTTCCTACACAGGGCCGCTGCGATCTCAAGACTTTTGTCCACGTTCCCAAACCCGGCCTACAAACCAGAACGTCAGGATCAGCGTCAGGATAGCCATGTCATCCTTGTTCCACAGGTCTAGAAGCACCACACGCCAGTCACCGTTTTGATCCAGCGCCAGCAGGTAGGCAGCGAACTTAACCAAGAAATACGTCCCAACAAAAGCGTAGGTCACAATCGGGCGGACCAGAGCGGAGATTCCTGCAATGACTTTACCTGCTGCCCTTGCGGTCTTGCCTTGTTCTTCTGCTGCCCTGCCGATTGCATCGACCTCAGCCATGGTCATCACGGCCTCAGTCTGTCTCATGTGAATCTCACCACGGACCTTGGCAAACTCCATCTCAGACTGAAGCAGTGCAAGCTCATGCGCCCTCTCAGACTTCCTGTCCAGAAGCTTTAATACCTCAGGGGCCAGCCGAAACAAACCCCCGAGCAGTCCACCAAAAAGAGATTCAAGCATATATCACCACAGTGTCTGTATCGTCGTAAAAAAGCATCTTGCCCTTACAGGCTATGTTCCAGTCCACACCGTTTTCATCCAACTCGGTCCAGCTTGGAACCTCTATACGAACGTGTCGGGCAAGAATTTCTCGCCCGTTTTCAAACACCCGCCACGCATGATCTACAGACCCACGCCCCGGCTGGCCCCGGCTTTTGTTAAACCGGATCGTGTACTTATTCACTCAGGCTTGGCAGGCCACTGAATGTTGTCCGGAAATCCAGCTTGAGTTTTAACATTCATCAGTCCTAGACGGTACGCAGCCCACGCCTGCTTCTGCCCAACAGTCAATGGGGCATCAGGTAGCATTGTCCAATCACAAGCACGAAGCTCTGCAGTTGCTTGTTCTATTGCAATTTCAGCGGCGCTAGGACCGACAGGTTCAACAGGCTCAGGTGCGTCACCAACCTCAACCCAGCCTTGTCCTTCGTAAGCCTCGCCAAGCCAAGACAGATCGCCAATGCGATCCATGAAGCCATGAAGACCGAAGATAGGCCCCCAGTTTTCAGGCAGGGGCTGCGGTTCGTTTAGCGCTTCGTTTGTGTTTAGGTTTTTCAGTTGCCACAGTTTCATTTTGTCCATCCTTTGCCATTAGGGCAGGTTGAAGTCCAGGTTGTTGTTCAGGTGCAGGTAGGTTAGCACCGACCTGATTGTGAGGGGCCATGTCATTTGCATGTGGAGGATGTCCAACACCAGGAAGATGTTGAATTCCTCGATAATGAGCCAACTCCTCTTCTGTGTATTTCCAGTCTCTCCAACTTGCAAAATCACGACGAGGCTGTAGGTTTATATGACAACCTACATTTGCAGCAAGCTGGTGAATAAGTTCAATAACTTCCACAGGTTGCATAGCAGCCCATAACACTGATCCATTTTCTCCGCGCATCATTATTTCTGTGGTACCACCAAAAGCGGTTCCAATAGTAACTGATCTTGCTCTATTTTGATTTGCTTGTAAATTAGCCAAAAAAGTAGTTTGTTCTAAGTCTTTTATTTGTTTTTTCATTTGTTTTTCACTGAGGATTCCAATTAATAATAATTTGACCACCTGGGCTTCCAACACTAATTGGATATGACGCCCCAGGAGTGACCGAAATACAATTTACTGTAGTTGGTGTTGCAGCGGATCCTGAATTGCCAGAATTTCCAGGATTTCCAGCCGATCCTGCACTACCCGCAGATCCTGGATTTCCAGCAGATCCTGAATTTCCAGCGTTACCTCGACCTCCTCCTCCGCCACCACCAGCAACAACTCCAAAACACGCATTACCACCACCGCCGCCCCCACCAGCAGCTCCCGGAAAAGATGGGTTTGCTGGATTTGCAGGTTTGTTCGGTGCACTAGTGCCACCGCCGCCACCTTGGCCACCACCACAAGTTCCGCCAGATGACCTGCTAAAGCAATTATTGCCACTAGCCCCAGCATTTACTGTTCCAGCACCGCCACCACCTCCTCCGCCACCATTGTTTGGATTTCCAGGAACTCCTGAGCCGCCACCTGGTGTTCCTCCTGCGCCACCACAACCAGCAGGAACAGGGGTGGGGCTTGGTCTGCTTACCGAACCTCCGGCTGTGCCATTGTTTCCGTCTGCGCCAGCATTTCCGCCAGCTCCTCCGTTTCCACCAGCCCCACCAGCCCCACCAGCCCCACCTGTACCACCCGTGCCACCATTACCTCCGGCACCGCCATTAAAAGTTTGAGACAACCCAGTAGAAGGTGTACCAGATGCTCCAGCGTTCCCTGGGTTTCCAGCCGCACCGGTGTTCCCTGGCGTTCCAGCGTTTCCTGGAGCGCCAGAATTTCCTGACGTTCCTGGGTTTGTAACTCCATTCCCAGGGGTTCCTCCGGCGCCAAATAGACCTTCTCGGTTTGCGTTTCCACCAGCACCACCATTTCCACCCTTACCTCTATTTCCAGGGTTGCCTGAGCCACCGGCATTACCCGTACCTCCAGTATTGCCAGTTCCTCCTTGGTTCCCAGGATTTCCTGCGGCTCCTGTTGCGCCCTTTCCAGTAATTGAAACACGGGTCACACCTACTGGAACTGTAAACGTGCCGGGGGAATTAAAAGTTTGAGTGCCGCCAGGGACTAAAGAGCGGCCAAACATTGCGACTTTGGGGGTTCCAGCAGCCATTACGACCTCCGATTTTCAGAATACATACCTAAAGACTCTCGGGTATCAAACACCCGGTCTGCAAAGGGTCCATTCTTATCCACATAGTGGAGCATAAATTGTACGACAAGCTGATCATCCTTTAAAGGGTATCGCCAATGTCTTGCTTCACAACCCTTGTAGACAACCGCTGAACCAGGGTCTAGCGGACACTCCTTTGGGGGGTTGTTCTCATAGTGCATCCAGATTGAGTTTGGCTCACCCTTGTAGGCCACGCTGACCGTGACACTGATCTCACAAGACGGCCTATCTACGTGTGGCGTAAGCTCCTCACCAGCTTGGTAAATTCGTGAGTAGGAATAAGTTGGAAGAAGCTCTTTGCCGCAAGCCTCTTCCACAATAGGTAGATGTTCTTTAAGCACCACCTCAATTAAAGGATCACCATAATACGCAAGCTTTGAAGTTGGGTCATCAGATTTGGGAGCCCACTCTCCGCGCTTAATTCGGTTTTCAAAATACTGTGAAATGGTAGAAAGTGTTAGTGGGTCTAAAAACCCATCAACACGAACATAACCATATTTATTAAAAATCTCAGCATTAGTCATAGTAGAACCACCCCGTCACAATATATTTAGCTGCCTCACCATAAACAGGATTACCTCTATGGGCGTGAGTGTAAGCAGCTGGCCATAGAATCATTGTGTTTTCAGTCGGGTTGTACCTTTTCTGCTGATAAAGAAACTCGGTCTCACCGCAATTTTCTGGCTGTAAAGTGTTTAGGTAAAGCATGTAAACTACTACGCGGTTTGCGTGCGCCCCAGAACCTTGTTCTCCATGCCATACATGATAACCACCCCCAGAAGAAGTGCGCTGCATTTTCATAATTGTTGCACGTATTTTTCCGTCTCTTAAAACAGAAAACTTTTCAGTATATTCGTTATAACAAGCTTGCAATCCATCAAAAAATAAATCTACAGAATTTTTTTCTTGAAAGGGTGTGACATTGTGATTTTTTATTTCCAACCCAATTTGATAGTCATTTTTAACATGAGTAAGCGCACCTTCGGACCTCTGTCTGTTTGATCCAGCTCCACCCTGCTCAAGACGTTCAAATTCATTGATTAAATGTTGACAGTATCCGTCTGGATACACATCTGAATAAATACCAATAAAGTCTTCGTATTTGATGTTCATTTAAATGCTGGCCCCGTGATCCAAGAAACTAAAGATTGACGATTACCTTGAGTGACAGGAGTAACCTGATGGAGCGTCCATGAAGGAAAAGCCACCACAAGACCTCGTTGTTTTTTAATCTTTATAACTTCTTTTCCGTGAGGCTGAAGCTCTAAGTTTCCGCCTTCGTATTCGGAAGGATCGCTAAGCTGCATCACAATAGAAAGCTTCCTACTTGGGCCAGTCTTACCAAAATCTACATGCCAGCCATACATGCCATGCTCTGACGAATCGTAATGGGTCAGTTGAATCTGTTCACCAAAACCGGTCAGATCAAAACGAAAATACTGAGAATTTAAAGAAGACACGACATTCGCTAGTTTTTCAAACACCCATGTGGTTTCTGGCGTGTTGGGCATCCAATTTAAATCTGACCGCCTAATTCCTGGGTTTATTTCTCCACCGTCACTCCCACCTACCTGCGCTTTTTGGTTTGCTTCTTTGGCTTTTTGTTGAAGCCAATTTAGTTCTTGGTCAGTAAATGCGCCTTCCCACCAAGCAAACGGCTCTTGGTTTTCGGAATACGGCGTCAGCATGTATTGCATGAGGGTTCCTTATCTTTGTGCGACACAATGAAATGTATCGTTTTGGTCTGTTTGTCTGACGAACTCTGTGTCAGTTGATGGGGCAACCAAGAGTTAGCAAACAATACCGTTCCTGGTTTGACGTTGTTAAAGTGTATGTATGATGTAGCGTTCGTGACCTCCTCACCTTGATGATAATCAAGCTCGATCATGCGCTTACTCATCAGCCTGGGATCTTCGTAGATTGGGTAAGACCCACCTTCCGGCGTATCTAAAAAGAACCAGCCTGAGATCTGACTGTTTTTGTGTATATGGACGTTTGTGGCCCCATAACACTTTACATCCTGCCCCCACAGACCAGACAGGTAAAAATCATAACGATCAACCGCGTATCCTTGGGACCGCAGTATCTCTACAGAAGCCATCAGCAGGTAATCGCACAAGAACTTTACGTCTGGGTCCTGTGCCATGTGGGCTGTCTGGATAAGAGGCCAGCGTTGATCCTCTGGCCTGCTCTGCTCTATCCATTCGTAATGCTTCTGCGTTGCCTGCTTTAAATACTCCACCCATTCAGGATGTTCATCCCGATACACGACGGACGGAAAGTATTCGTAAGCTTCCATCAAGCGTTGACGTGAGCCTCAAGAGCCGATGCAAACGCAATAATATCGGCAGGGGCAATATCAACAGCAGATGCAGCAGGTTGAGTGCGACGGTTTTCGATCAAAGTCTCTTTGGCAAGACGGACAAGCTCAAGCCTAGCCTGTTTTGCGGCTGAGGATGCTTGTGAATTAAATTGAGACGTGGCCAGAGCTACTTGGCCATTAGCCTGGGCTTCAATTGCGGCCAAGTTGTTCTGACTGCGCAGAGTCTCCATTGCCTGCTCGTGAGCGCGGCGACCAGCCTCACGGGCTTCTTGCATTTCGATCTCAGCTTGTTGTTCAGCGGTAAGTGCCATTTCCAGCTCCTATTAAGTAGTCATGTTCTTCATGGCGATATTGCCATACCACGTTGTGCCTCCGTTCGGGGTGAAGAAGACCCAAACATCAACAGCGTTGGCGGTTGTAGTTCTGGACAATGAAGCTGCCCCGCCAGGAAATAAGAATGTACCACCGGACCACGCGACAGTTCTACCCGCCGTTCCATCGTTGGTCAGGATAAGTGTGAAGGATGAGGAGCCAGAAGAAACAGGGTAGCGCAGTGTAATAGTAGCGTTGCCAGTCAATGTTGCGGTAAATACACCACCACTCACCACATCTAAGTTAATTGCAGACCCGGTATTTCCCAGCGCTACGACCGTATCAGCGTACCCAATAGCTTTGATGTATGTGCCAGAAGTAACTGCAGCAGACGTTGCAAGCAAATTGGAAGAGCTAATCGCTGTGCCAGAACCACCACCAAGCAGAATGTTGTTGGCTGTCAACGTACCGCCTTGAGTAACAAGACCGTTGGTTGTGTTTACAGCGTTGCCAAACGCCGTGGCTACGCCAGTACCAAAAGATGTAATTCCAGTACCGCCGTTGGCAACCGCCAAAGTACCCGCAAGGGTGATGGTTCCAGAGCTTGTTACCGGACCCCCAGAGGTCGTAAGACCCGTTGTTCCGCCCGAGACACCAACCGAAGTCACCGTACCCGTTGTTGTGCTAATTGCCGTACCGCCAACAGTCGCTCCAGAAGGTAGGTTAGTGATGGCATTTACGACATCAGTCCCATTATCGTAAAGCATCATGGTCGCCCCAACGGAGACCGCTACACCCGTCTGGCCCGTGACCTTAACCGTAACGATCTGATCCGTTCCGTTTTTAACGATATAAGATTTTTCAACAGCCGGGACGTTTAAAGTCGCAGCTCCGCCAGGGGTTCCCGACAAATTCAGGTAAAGCGCACGAGCGTCTTGCAGTGCTGTGGTGTCTGTGAGTGTTAGCGTCTCAGACGTAGTAGACATCGTAATGTCAGCTTTACCACCAATCGCCTGCTCAATCGCATCGCCAAGGTTTGCGTTAGTTGTCGTGCCCCAGGTGCCTGCCTGCTCACCGGTGCCGATCAGTTCAAATTTTAGGGAAGACCATGTGCTTGCCATTTATTGCTCCTATGCCGCTACCGGCAACCAATTCGGGGTCTGTGCATCATTAATGTTAGACCAATTCGGGTTGTTTACTGTGGGTCTAGACCCAGCTACTACAAGTGCGCCGGTGCTTGGCGTTATACGTCTTTCCTGAGACACTGCTGGGACAACCCCAACAATGCTTACAGCTGCTGTATCAGGTGTTTTTACAAGCCCACTTACAACTACGCTTGGTGCGCTTCCGACAATAAAGGCCCCACCACTAGGCGTAATTATAGAGCCACCAGGTGACGTTGGTGCGTATCCTTCAACTGCAACCGCACCAGCCCCAGGAATGATTCCTTTGTTTTGTTCTGGCGCAGATCCAGCAATTACAACCGCCGCAGTGCCAGGTATTGCCACCCTGCCATCAAGAATTTCCGGTGCATTCCCAGCAACAGATATAGCGCCCGTCCCTGGTGTAAATACTGAGCTTCTTTCTATCTCAGGAGCGGCCCCAGCAATCAAAAGATCGTTTGCCGCTGGCTGTATAAAGAACTCGCGGAATAATGTTGGCGCAAATCCTTGAGCAGCTACCGAGCCAGAGGCAGGTTGTATCACTACGCCGGTAACTACAGACGGCGCAGCCCCGGCCGAGGTAATCGCCACGGAGGGGGGAGCTACTTGAAGATCTTGTTTTGGTGCGGAACCGGCAATAACTAAATCATTTGCCGCCGGAACAATTCGGAAGTCAACAAGTATCTGGGGAGCAAACCCCTGGACACTTGCAGCCCCAGTTTGAGTTGTGATCGGAATGCTTTCAAACCGATCTGGAGCAAACCCCTGTAAAGCCAAAGCCCCCGTTGCGGGGGTTATTCGTGTCTCAACACTAGCAGCCGGTGCGGCTCCAGCAAGCGTAAGGGCACCTGTGTCGGGCGTGATAAGAATACCAACGCCCCACCCATAAGAACCCCAACCACCTCTTCCCCAACCGGTTTCAGTCGCCACCGCGACCTCCTATTAGGTCAGAGTGAATACACCCGTCGCAGCAGGAAGAACCGTCAGCGTGTTAGGCGAAGACACCGTGAACTGTGAGGAAGACAACTGGCAGAAGCACA
>OGWG01000197.1_pt1 | contig 10965 bp, 14 predicted proteins | sample 1575911 | NCBI WGS metagenome assembly OGWG01 (sample SAMN07581534, study PRJEB24739) | freshwater metagenome
GTTTCCCAGTCACGATACTTATTTGGTTATTCGTTGGATCATCATCTTTTGCTTCAGTATTTGCTTATCTTGGTGGACAAGATATTTTTGATGCTTTCTTTAAATCCTGGGTATATTTTGCTAGCATAGTTAAGGCTTCCTACGGGGAGTTAATTTTTTTATGGAAAAGCTAGAGAGTCTAGATAATAAAAAAGCTAAGCCTGAAAAGAATAAATTCTTGGCTTGGCTTACAGAGGATGATTCACCAGAAATTGGGCTTGCTGTTAAAGAGCCTTTACCTCAGTATTTAGAGGGTGTCGTTTATGAATTTAAGAAGATAGACTGGCCTACTAGAGAAGAAGTTATTAGAGAGTTTGTGAATGTCCTTATTATCGTTACTATTATTGCGGTGACTATCTACGCTTTAGACATAGCATTTGAGAGATTTTTTGATTTATTTAAAGGAGTTGTGGCTAAATAATGACGACTAGAAAACGAAGTGGAAAGAGGGGCTGGTATGTTGTGCAAACAGCGAGCGGTCATGAGAAAAAAGTTAAAGGCTATATAGAAAAACGTATAGAAACAATGGAAGTCTGGGATAGAATTTTCTCAGTAGCTGTTCCAGAAAGACCTATCGTAAAAGTTAAGCAAGGTAAGAGAGTTGAGAAGCAGGAAAAAGAATATCCTGGTTATGTTCTTGTTGAAATGGTACTTGACGATGATACTTGGAAAACAGTTAGAGAAGCTCCAGGAGTATTAGGCTTCGTTGGTGGTGATCGTAAAGATCCGCCTACTATCAGTGATTCAGAAGTCAGAAGAATACTTCGTAAGAATACTGTTCTTGGTGATTCTAGGCTTGCGACGAAAAAAGAAATCGACTTTAAGTTTGGTGATTTCGTTACTATCTTGGCTGGACCTTTTGAAGGTTTAGAGGGAGAAGTCGCTGAGATTAACGAAGAGAAGATGACTGTGAAAGTTAGCGTTCTTGTATTTGGAAGATCGACTCCAACAGAGGTTCCAGTGGACTATGTTACTCTTAAGAATGAGTAACACCTAAACTAAATGCTAATAGCTGCCAAAATCTTATTAATAACGCTGTTCATTGCCTTAACGTTATTTCTTTTGGTGCTTACATTCTTGACTAGCTCAATTAAAGAGACTTTGAAAGAAATAGAGCTTAAGCTTGCTGATTTTCGTGACTCTATTCTAATGAAGCCTCATGCTAATACTTTAAGTCTTTTATTGCCACTGATTAGTGCTTTTGGGCTTAAGTTTATAGATCGTTTCATGATGGTGAATGGTAAGTCCTTGTTTCTAAAGGCAATAGATGTTTTAATTGTATTGTTTAAAGCAGCAGATACCTTCTTTAAGGCATTCTCTAGATATCTACAGGTTAAAAATTCTTTAAAGAGGTAAATTTGAGAGTAGCGATATTAACAGAAACTTTTCTCCCACAGGTAAACGGCGTTGTTCGCACCGTTGAGAAAATTATTAAGTATTTAGAGAAAAATCGTCACGAAGTTCTATTGATTACTATCGGAGATGGCGAGGAGTGTTACTCTAGCACTCAAGTTGTGAGAGTACCAGGTATTCCATTTGGTCTGTATAAAGAACTTAATTTAGTAAAGCCTGAAGATGAGCTTTTTGCGAAATTTTTAGATAATGAATTTATGCAGCTACCTATAGCAGCTTTACAATCGCTAATTCCTAGCTCTAATAAAGTCGTAGAGGAGGCTTTATATAAGTTTCAGCCAGATATTATTCACTTGGTTACGCCTGTAACTTTAGGTGCTGTTGGGCATTACTATATAGAGAAAATGAAACTCCCGTCCCTTGCGACATTTCATACTGATATTGCTGCTTATGCACCACGCTATCAAATACCTTATGTGGAAAATATTATAAATGTAGTGACTAAAATGATTTATTCTAAAGCTGATAGAGTTTTAGCTCCTAGTCCTAGTTCTAAAGCTCAATTGGAAGGTATAGGTGTTGAAAATGTTGGAGTTTTCGGTCGTGGAGTCGATCATAAGTTGTTTAATCCAAGTAAAGCTGATAAAGAAAAGCTTGAAACCTATGGTTTAAGTTCTAATAAACTGACTATTCTTTATGCGGGAAGACTGGCTGAAGAGAAGTCTTTGGAAAAACTGGTTGAATCATTTAAGCACTTATTAATAAAATATCCTGAAGATATTCAGCTTTTAATTATTGGTGAAGGCCCTTCTCGTATTGATTTGGAGGCTGCTTTAGCTGGTGCTTCTAATTATGCTTTTACTGGTTTGAAAACAGGTGAAGAGTTAGCTTCACTCTACGCAAGTGCTGATATTTTTGCTTTTCCTAGTGTTACTGAGACTTTTGGGCAGGTTGTGCTTGAAGCAATGGCTTCAGGTTTGCCAGTACTTGGTTTTGATTCACCAGGGGTTCGGGATTTAATTGAGCAGGCAGTTTCAGGTTTTCTTGCAGATCCTAAAGTTGATTATTTAGATACTGTAAACCCACTTAGTTTTATTTATAATTTAGAAGCCTTAATTAAGGATTCGGCTTGGCGAAAAAAACTTGGAGACAGGGCTTTTGCTATTGCTCAGCAACGCTCGTGGGATGCTATTCTGGCAGAGTTAGTAAGTGAATATGAGATTTTAATTAATGCTGCTAATAAAAAACTTCTTAGGGCTTAGCGTTTCTTTGTTAAAATTGTCATATGAGTTTATCAGATCAAGACAAGAAAATTTTTGAAGCACACGCAGGGGGTAAGATTCGAATCTCTTTAGTTAAAGAGGTTAACGATAAAGATGATCTTGCCATTGTTTACACGCCAGGTGTTGCTAAGGTTTGCATGGCTATTCACGATAAGCCTAATCTAGATAAATTCTTAACCATTAAAAAAAATTCAGTGGCAGTAGTTACAGATGGTACGGCAGTTTTAGGACTTGGAGATATAGGACCTAGTGCTTCTATGCCAGTCATGGAAGGCAAGGCTATGCTTTTTAAACAGCTAGCTGATATTGATGCTTATCCTATCGCTATTAATGCTGAAGGCAAGAGCGTTGATGAAATAGTTGAATGTATAAAAATGATTTCACCTGGTTTTGGTGGTATTAATTTAGAAGATATTTCTGCTCCTAGATGCTTTGAGATAGAAGAAAAATTACAGAAGCTCGTGGACATCCCAGTTTTCCATGATGATCAACACGGAACAGCTATAGTTACTACGGCTGCTCTATTAAATGCGATTAAACTTTTAGATAAAAGACCTGAAGATTTAAAGGTGGTATTTAGTGGTACTGGTGCTGCTGGAGTGGCTTGTACCAAGATGATTTTAGATTTAGGCATTAAGAATGTTATTGGCTGTGACAGGGCTGGGGCGATTTATAAAGGTAGAAGCGGTAATATGAATGCTTCTAAAGAAGCTTATGCTGAGATTACCAACCCAAATCACGAGAAAGGCAGTTTAAGTCAGGTACTTGAAGGCGCAGATATATTTATTGGTCTTTCTGGTCCTAACTTGATTGGTGAAGATGAACTGAAGAGTATGGCTAAAGATTCGGTAGTATTTGCTATGTCAAACCCTACTCCAGAGGTCGATCCAGCTCTTGCTAGAAAGTATTGTAAGATAGTGGCGACTGGTCGTTCAGATTATCCTAATCAAATAAATAATGTTTTAGGCTTTCCTGGTATGTTCAGAGGTCTTTTAGATGCTAATGCTTATACGGTTACTGAAAATATGAAAATAGCTGCGGCGAAAGCCATTGCTAGCTGTGTCAGTGATGAAGAGCTTAATCCAGAATATATTATTCCAGATGCTTTTAACCCAGATGTTGTTAAGAGAGTAGCTGAAGCAGTTAGGCTTGTTGCTATTGAGGATAAAGTTTGTAAAGAAGTTAGAACTGGTGATCCTGAAATTAAGGCTTTGGCGACTATTTAAAAAATAGACTAATTTAGTCTTGTCTTTTTCTTAACTTCTTTTTGCTAGGCTTATATTTTGCATGCTGCTTGTGTCCTAGCCATTTTGTTGATACATTGCTTGTAGGTAATAAATTAGGATTTTAATTTTATGTCTGGCGATGAAGATAGTGATGATAAACAATTCGAAGCTACTCAGCATAAGCTAAATGAAGCTCGTAAAAAGGGTAGTGTCTTTAAAAGTAAGGATTTAACCTCTCTTGCCGTTCAGATAGTGGGTTTCGTCTGTCTTTTTAATTTTGGGACTTATATATTTAAGCTTCTAATGGATCTTTGTAGAGTTTTTTGGGGAAGTATCGGTGATTTTGAAAAAGTCAGTAATCAGTTTATTATTTTCCATGCTTGGAAAACTATTTTATTAATTCTTGTTCCGATTATGATTGCTCTTGTAATTGTTGCGGTGATTATTGAAGTATTGCAGCTTGGAGGACTTCTGTTTACGACTGAGCCAATGCAGTTTAAGCTTGATAAGTTAGATCCGATTAAGGGATTGAAAAATATGCTTAGCGTAAAGTCTTTATTCGAGCTTGGTAAAGGTCTTGTGAAGGTTATAGCTGTTGGTTATATTGCATTCCTTACTGTCCAAGAGCATTTGCCAGCGATACTTGGTAATATAGATGCTTCTAATAAGCTCGCGGGTTTTATATCTGTTGCAAATGTACTCTGGGATTTCTTTTGGAAAAGTACTATTTTGCTTTTCGCGGTATCTATTGTTGATTTTTTATTTCAAAAATGGAAGTTTATGAAAGATCAGAAGATGAGCTTCAAAGAGATGAAGGACGGATATAAGAGTACCGAGGGTGATCCTTTAATTAAATCTAAGCGTAGGCAGAAACAGCGAGAAATTTCTCAAGGTGGTGGTGGAAGCGGCTTACAGAAAGTACCTGAAGCAGATTTCGTGTTAAAAATCCAGAACACGTAGCTTTAGCGGTTAAATATGATGATCAGATGAGCAAGGCTCCGATAATTTTAGCGAAGGGTTCTGAGATAATCGCCCAGCAGATTATAGAAATTGCAGAAGCTTATAATATTCCGATTATTACGAATATTCCTTTATCTAGAGCTTTATTCAGGCTAGTAAGACTTAACCAAGAGATACCACCAGAGCTTTATAAAGCCGTAGCAGAAGTTCTTCTATTCGTTTACAAGGTTAAGAAAAAGACCTTCAGGTAAAAAATTAAAAGCTTAAGAATAGTACCTTGTCATAATGCTTTTCAGCACGATCTTTTAAGGTTTCTAGATTATAAATATCTATCTGCTGTACAAAGTCATTTATTTTAGGTTCTACGGCTATAGCCGTGCATTTAAGCCCTGCGATATGACCTAGGATTAGTGCATGAAGTCTCATCGCTGTAATGGAAGAACCATATTTATTTAAACAATAAAGCAATTCATTTGGTGAAAACTCACTAGCCTTAAGGTATACATCCTTAAGCTCAGTAATTACATTATTAGCCATGCGATATTTACGGATTAACTCCATGGCTTTACGGTGTAAGCGGGCATCGGAATCCTGCATTTCTAGAATGATGATAGGTGAATTAGGGTCTGGAAGAGTCTCTTCTATAACTCTAGTTAAAAATCTTTCTATATAATCATCGCTATATTCGGCTTTTTCTTTTTTTAGGCAGAGTATAGGTACTGGAGATTCGATGCTTCCAAGATAGTAATCAATTTTAGTTTTTATCTCTGGGCTGATTTCATAATCTTCTGGTGTCTGGACAAGGTTTCTATTAGAATACAGAGTCCATGCTAAATCTGCACCGTAGAAGTGGCGAATACCAGCTTCTTTTAAAAATTCTGCACTGGATTTATCTCTGACACTCACAAAATCAGCTAATTTAAAAGCTTTCTCACATAACCATTTAGCAATAGGGTGTTCTAAAGGGCCTATGCCTTGAGCGAGGTATAAAATTTTCATGCCTTTTAAATGAGCTAAGAAAGTAGTTAAGAAATAATATAAAGGCGTTAATAAGCTGGTTTTATCTTGGAATAGGCCGCCTAGGCAGATTAAATATTCTCCACTGTTGAGAAGCTTAAAATGCTCAGCAAATGAATTCTTGCTAGAAAGCTTCACGAATGGAGTTTCAGGGTAGTGTTTTTTAAGTCTTCTCTCTACAATCTCGGCTAAAAGTTCGTCACCGTAATTCCCGTGATTAAGATAACCATGCAGTATGAACATAACTGTTATAATCATATCCTAGTGTCAGACAGTAAAACCCGAGTTTTTTCAATAATTGCCCATATCGATCATGGTAAGTCAACTTTAGCCGATAGGCTGCTAGAAGCTACTGGGACTATCACTAAGCGCGAAATGAAAGAGCAGCTTTTAGATAGCATGGATATCGAAAGAGAACGTGGTATTACGATTAAGCTTAATATGGCTCGTATGGAATATAAGGGCTATGTTTTAAATTTAATCGATACTCCAGGGCATGTGGATTTTACTTATGAAGTTTCTCGGTCGCTTGCTGCTTGTGAAGGGGCTTTACTCGTAGTAGATGCTACACAGGGCGTGGAGGCACAGACTTTAGCTAATGTCTATTTAGCTCTAGAAAATAATTTAGAAATTATCCCTGTAATTAATAAGGTGGATTTACCTAGTGCTGAGGTGGAGAGAGTAAAAAAAGAAGTAGAAGATATAGTCGGTCTTGACTGTTCTGATGCTATAGAAATCAGTGCTAAAACAGGTTATAACATAGATAAGCTTTTAGATGCAATTATAGAACGTATTCCACCAGCTAAATCAGAGCTGGAAAAGCCTTTAAAAGCCTTAGTCTTTGATAGTTATTATGATGCTTATCTTGGCATAGTGGCTTACTGTCGTATTCTTGAAGGTAAAGTTAAGAGGCTTGAAAATGTTAGATTTATGCAGGCTGGTAAAGAATATCAAGTTATAGAAGTCGGTTATAGAACGCCTAACAAAAAAGAAGTCGAGGAACTCAGAGCTGGGGATGTAGGTTACATAGCTTGTTCAATAAAAGAAATTCAAAACATCGTTGGTGACACGATTACACAGGTGGACCACCCCGCAGACCAACCAATTCCTGGTTATAAAGCCGCTATGCCAGTGGTGTTCTGTGGTATGTATCCAGTTGATTCAGTGGAATACACGGATTTAAAAGAAGCTTTATCTAGGCTTAAGCTAAATGATACTTCTATAGTTTTTGAGCCAGAGACTTCTAATGCACTGGGTTCTGGGTTTAGATGTGGCTTCCTTGGGATGCTGCATATGGAGGTTATTCAGGAAAGATTAGAGCGTGAATATGATCTAAACCTGATTATTACTGCGCCTAGCGTTTCTTATAAAGTTTATTTAACCACGGGTAAAATGGTAGTAGTAGATAACCCGAGTAATCTTCCAGAACCTACTCAGAGAGACAGAATCGAAGAGCCTTTTATGAAGGTGAAAATTATGCTGCCGAAAGAATATGTCGGAGCCATTATGGAATTATGCCAAGATAAACGAGGTGTTTTTATCGATATGAAGCATCATAATGCGATGAGTGAAACTAGTCGTGTGAATTTAGAGTATCACATACCCCTTGCTGAGATAGTTACAGATTTCTTTGATCAGATGAAGTCACTGTCTAAAGGCTATGCGACTATGGACTATGAGCTTACTGATTATCGTGAGAGTTATTTATCGAAGTTAGATATTTTACTTAATGGTGAAAAAGTAGATGCACTCTCTGCTATAGTTCACCGTGATAAAGCCTATGATGTGGGTTCTAAGCTTGCAAGTAAGCTTAAAGAAGTAATCCCTCAGCACCTTTTCGAGATCCCTATACAGGCTGCAATAGGTGGTAAGATCATCGCAAGGCAGACAGTGAAAGCCCGCCGTAAAGATGTACTTGCGAAGTGTTATGGTGGTGATATTTCTCGTAAGAAAAAACTTTTAGATAAACAGAAGAAAGGTAAAAAGCGTATGAAGAATGTGGGTTCAGTAGAGCTGCCGCAGGATGCGTTTATGGCTGTTTTGAAGTTGGATTAAGGCACTGTTGCGGAACTCCAATTTCTGCGTTTTCGTCGTCCTCATGATTCTCATGTACCTTAAGTAAGCGAAGCTTGTATTTTCGCTTGCTCGCATACGATACTGGTATCGCATGCTCGGCATCGCTGGAAATTACACTGCGGTCATTTGGCTATGGTTTATATTTTATTGACCAGTATAGGAGCTAAATGTATAATTGTTGCAGTTAAATTATTGGATATGTACTCCTGTAATGTAAAAGGATTGAATCAATGATTGTTCTTACACCTTTTCAGATTTCTTTGATTGTATTTTTTACTTTGTCTCTTTTGGCTGGAGCCTTGATGTTTATGCTTGATAAGACACTCTTGGATTTTGAGAAGCGTCTTAAAGCAAAGCAAGAGTTTCAGTAAATTTATATCCTTGAAGCTTATGGTAAGAAGGAGTAGGTATGATTGAAGATTTAAATAATTTTGGGATGGACAAGAAACAGTAGACCAAGAATTAGTTAGAAGAAACAATTACATAGCCTATGCAAATGAAAAATGGGGAGAAGATATAACTGAAATATTTATTAAAAGTGTAAATGCTAAACAATGGGCACATAAAATAGGTCTTGGAAAAGAATTTGACAATAATGAACAATATAATATTATACGTAAATTAACAAAATGCTAAGTATTGATACAGTTCAAGATATAAAAAAACTAATAAATAAGCAGCTAGCCATAATAAAGGAAGATCTTTGCTATGGTATAGACACGCTTGATAAACTTCACTATGCTAGAGGTCAACTCAGAGCTTTAGAAACTCTGCTTCAGGATCTTAATGACCTGCTGAAACGGGAGAATAGTGAAGATGACGACGACAGTAACAACTGATATTCCTTCTATACAAGAGGGTTTAAAAGACGTTTACCAAGACAAAGAAGTGGTTGAGAAAGTTCTCAATCCAAATTCAATAGATAAATCTACTTTAGAAAGATTGCCACAGCCTACAGGCTATAGACTTTTAGTCTTGCCTTATGCTGGACCAGCTCAAACTAAAGGTGGAATTATTCTATCTGATACTTCTAAAGATACAATTCAAATGACAACCGTTTGTGCTTATGTTCTTAAAATGGGAAATCTTTGTTATAGAGATAAAGATAAATTTCCATTAGGGCCGTGGTGCAAAGAAGGTGATTGGGTGATCTTTGGAAGATATGCAGGTAGCCGATTCAAAATAGAAGGAGGAGAAGTTAGAATTCTTAATGATGATGAAATCATTGCTAAGATAGATAACCCCTCTGATATTTTGCACATGTACTAATAGGAGGACAACATGGATAAAGAAACAAAAAAACAACCAGAAGTTGAATTAGATTTAGATGACGCTAAAGAAACATCTGTAGAATTAAAGGAAAAAGAAGAAACTAAAAAGGCTCCTAACTTAAATGTTGGTGAAGTTGATTTAGGATATACAACTCATGATAGCAAAAAAGAAAAAGAAAAAATTGCTATTGAAGAAATAGATGAACAACCTAAAGTTGAAACTAAAGTTGAAACAAAAACTGAAGTTAAACCAGAAGTTGATAATCTAGAAGGATATACAGATAGCGTAAAAAAACGTATTGATAAATTAACTTATAAAATACGTGAAGCAGAAAGAAGAGAAAAAGCTGCTTTAGAATATGCTAAAGGCTTACAGAAAAAATATTCAGATTCTGAATCTAGATATTTAGATGTAGACACAAACTATATCAAAGAATTTGACGCAAGAGTTGATGCTCAACGTGCACAAGCAAAAGCTAAATTAAAAGTTGCAATTGAGTCTCAAGATGCGGAACAAATTGCACAAGCACAAGATGAACTAACAAGGTTATCTGTTGAGAAGGAAAAGGCACGTATCGTTATGAGCGAACGTGAGGCAGCTAAAAAAGCCTTTGAAGAACAACGAAAAGTTCAATCTGTGCAACAAGTACCTCAACAACCAATCACTCCAAGTCCAAAAGCTAAGTCATGGGCTGAAAAAATGAGTGGTTTGGTAATGATAAATACATGACAAATTCAGCATTCATGCTTCATGAAGACTTGGTAAGTCAGGGGTTTGACGCAGAGAGTGATGAGTATTATAATGAGATAGATAAACGTATGAGAGATTTATATCCTCATAAGTTTGCAAAATCTCAGGAAACTGAGGTTACAGAGGAGAACAGAAAACCCGTCCAAACTGTTGCTTCCGCTGGTAGAAAACAATCAGGACGCAGAACCGTGAAACTCACCAAGTCACAGGTGGCTATTGCTAAAAAATTAGGGGTGCCACTAGAAGAGTACGCTAAATACGTGAAGGAGGTATAATGAGCGATAAATTAAATAAAAGAACTTCACGCGAGTCAGAAGTAAGAAATAAGGATCTTCGTAAGAAGCCTTGGACTCCACCATCAAGTCTGGATGCACCTAGAGCACCAGCGGGTTTTGTTCATCGATGGATTAGAACAGAATCGCAGGGTTTTCAGGATACGGCAAACGTATCTAAAAAACTCAGAGAGGGTTGGGAATTTGTGAGAGCCGAAGAAATTAAAAATTCTATGGGTGATCATGACTATCCAGTTATCTCTGAAGGAAAATATGCTGGGTTAATCGGGGTTGGTGGCCTTGTGTTGGCAAGGATACCTGAAGAGATTGTCAAAAGTCGTTCCGAGTATTTTAAAAGAATTACTCAGGATAGAATTAATGCGATTGATGCTGATCTAATGAAGGAGCAACGACCAGGGATGCCTATCAATATTGAAAGGCAATCTCGTGTAACTTTTGGTGGTGGACGTAAGTCATAATTTTTTGGCAAAAGTCAACTACTGTAAATTAAAATAAATAAACGGAGTATAAAATAAATGGCAAACGTAACAGAAAAATTTGGTCTAAGACCAAGTAGACAACTTAACGGTAGTCCATTCATTAACGCTCAAAACAGATATAGAGTAGCAAGTAATAATTCTACTAACATTTATCAAGGTGACGTGGTAATCCCATTCACTTCTGGTAACATTGGAAGAGCTATCGTGACTGGGAAAC
>OGWG01000198.1_pt1 | contig 10918 bp, 9 predicted proteins | sample 1575911 | NCBI WGS metagenome assembly OGWG01 (sample SAMN07581534, study PRJEB24739) | freshwater metagenome
AGCAATTCCCAATCCACACCAGTGCCATCCGTATCCTCCCAGGGTAGCCCCAGCATGGTATTTACCCACACCCGCAGCAGCAACGAATCCTTCCTAGCAATCTCCCAGTCGATCGCCATGTCTACCCTTCTTTGCCAACAGATCCGTCTCTTTTCAATGGATTCGATGATAGATTTATCATGTATGACGTGAATTTCGGATTACTTTGGTTTATGAAGATTAAAGAAGCATCTGATGCTTATGTTGGCTTTGCAATGCATCATCTCAACAGACCTAATGAGTCATTCATCAGAGGAGGGAACAGCGTTAAAGCACAAGTACCTTTTAAATTTACAGGTCACGGAGGTGTTAGAATTGGAATCAATGAGAGATTTGCATTAGGTCCAAAGTTTATCGTTTTATACCAGGGCAAACAATGGGAAACCAATTTCGGAACAGACGCAAGAATACACTTTAATACAAGAGAACCTAACGGTGATGGATTTTCAGCAGGGGTTATGTACAGAATAGTTGGTGGTGATATTCAAGCTGCATACAAAGATCAGGCAATCAATTCAGAGTCTATTATCCTTACAGCTAAAATTGATTGGAGAGGATTATCCGCCGGAACTGCATACGATATTAATATTGGAGAAGCACGTTATGCATCCAGATCAAAAGGTGCTTTTGAAATCTTTGCTTCCTACCAAGGTTCATTTAAAAAGCGTAGATCTAAGACGATGTTCTGTCCGTCTTGGTAGTAACTAACGGAGCACGTGCAAACGATCAGCATCCAGCTTCACCATTGTCATTACCATCATCGTAAACGCCAATAGTGAAGAACCTCCATAACTGATAAACGGTAATGGAATTCCAATTACAGGCACGAGCCCAATGGTCATTCCGATATTTATCACAAAGTGGAAAAACAAAACACTCACAATACTATAACCATAGATACGACTAAACTTTGATCTTTGCTTATCCGCTAAACGAACGAGTCTTAAAAGCAAAATCATATATAATACGATTACCAAACACGCTCCCCAAAATCCTTCTTCTTCTCCAATAGTACAAAAAATAAAATCTGTTTCTTGTTCAGGAACAAAATCAAATCTGGTTTGGGTACCATTCATAAATCCCTTACCTAATAAGCCTCCTGATCCAATAGCTATAATAGATTGTCTTACGTTCCAATCATCAAACTTAGATTCTTTTTTTTCTGATTTTGATTCAAATCCCCCGGTAAAATACGGTTGCTTCGTTTTATTCTTACCGGATCGAATTCCTAAGGTATACTCAATTCTGGCTCTTTGATGCGGTTTAAGAACCTTTTCAAAAACAAATCCGATTGAAAAATTGAACATGTTTAGAACTAGGAATAATACGCTAACAATGGCAACATACCTCAACCATTCACGTCGTAAGTAGTATAAAACTCCTAATGCAACTAGAAGGGTTATGATAAGAACAATCCAAAATCCAAACTTTAAAGTCAGCACACTATCAACCAATAAAATAGCAGGTATAATTAATATATAAGGACTAAATCCCTCTCTGTAAAGTACAAAGGCAAAGGAAAAAAATACCAGTGTTGAACCTAAATCTCCTTGAAGTAAAACAAGTAATGCCGGTGTTCCAATAACAGTAAAAGTCAGCACCCTATCTCTTGCATTCCGCAAATCAAAATTCAACGCACTCAATAATTTTGCCAGCGTTAGAGCAGTTGCAAATTTTGCAAGTTCTGCCGGTTGTATACCAATAGAACCAATACTGAACCAAGACTTGTTTCCTTTTTTAAGTTCACCTAAAAATAACACGGTTATCAGTAATATAATGGATACCGTGTATACAACATATGCCATAGAAGTAAACACCTTAGAATCCAATAGCAAAATAACTAAGCTAATGAGCAATGCAATTCCTACCCAAATCATCTGCTTTCCAAAAGAATACTTCAGGTTGAATGCACTCCAAAAACTTGTTATATCCAGCTCTCTCGATGATACTGAGAAAATAGAAATACATCCCAGTAGCACCAGCATTGCATATGCCACTAAGATTACCCAATCAAATTCATTCAGCAGGTCTCGTTTTCTGTCCATCCGGATTTGTAATTATTATTTGTGGGTTAATCAGATTGGCCTTGATAATTCTATCTTCAAGTGCTTTTCTCGAACTCATAATCGTATCGTTGATATATTTTTCAACCAGCAAACTGGTAATAGGAGCTGCATATTTTGATCCTCCTCCTGCGTTTTCTACTACCACTGCAATTGCAATTTTTGGATTCTCTGCAGGTCCATATCCTGCAAAAATAGAATGGTCATCTCCTTGCGGATTTTGAGCAGTACCCGTTTTGCCGCACAAACCAATTCCTTGAATATAACTCGATCTTGCTGTACCGGATTCTACAACTCTGCGCAACCCTTCGCAAACCGCTCCAAAATGCGTGTATGAAACCTTTATTCTGTGAAGTTTGATAACTGACCTCATAAAATCTGTACTATCTCCTTCTATACTTCTAACCAAATGCGGAGTATAGAAATAACCTTTGTTTGCAATTCCAGCATAACCATTTGCCAATTGTAATGGGGTTAACAAAATCTCTCCTTGACCAATACCAAGAGAAATAATCGTTGTTGCTCTCCACTGGTTTTTTCCATACACTTTGTTGTAATACTCCGGACTCGGAATTAAACCTTTTTTCTCTCCGGGTAAATCAATCTCAGTCTTTTGATTGAATTGAAAAGAATTCATGTAGTTAAACCACTCTCTATAGCCATTTTCTGATGTACCATACCTTGAGTTTTCAATACTGTTTCTAAATGTTTGACAGAAATACGGATTACACGAATGCTTCAAACCATCCATTACATTCATTGCGTTAGGATGACCATGAGAACACTTTACAAAGTATCCGGGTATATGATAACCACCTCCGCAAGACCATCCAAAATTCTCACTAATAGAACCTTCATCCATGGCAGTTAATGCTACAAACGCTTTAAAAGTTGAGCCCGGCGGATACATGGCTGCTATAGGCCGGTTAATCAGTGGCTTTTGCGCATCTAATAAAAGCTTTCTGTAATTCTCTCCTCGTTTTCTACCGGTTAACAAGTTGGGATCAAAAGATGGGCTGCTAACCATACAAAGTATCTCCCCAGTCTTAGGTTCTATAGCAACAATAGATCCTCTTTTATTTTGCATGAGTTTTTCTGCATACACCTGAAGTTCTATATCTATGGTGCACGTCAAGTTTTTTCCCGCAATTGGCTTTTGGTCAAACTCCCCATTTGCATAACTTCCTTGCTCCCTAGCCAGATTATCTTCAAACACATACCTAACGCCCATAACCCCTCGAAGAAAATTATCATAGGAATATTCAAGTCCTGTTTTTCCTGCATAATCTCCACTTTGATAATACCCATCAGAAGATGCAATCTGCCCGGAATCTACCTCTGATATATATCCAAATATGTTCGGTGCACATGAGTATGGATAATGTCGCATCGTATGAACGCGTCCAAAAAATCCGGTGAACTGGGATAGATATTCTTGAAAACGTGAAAAGTCTTCAATCGAAATTTGACTTAAAAAAACAGACTCTTTTGCAGAAGAATACATCTTTGCCTTCTTCATGTTACGCTTAAAATCATCTAAACTAATCGACAATAACTCGCAAAGTTTTAGCGTATCAATCTGTTTGACTTCCTTCGGTATAACCATGATATCATAAATGGGCTCATTGTAAACCAACAAAACTCCATTTCTGTCATAAATCAAACCCCTTGCCGGTTCTATCCTTCTCTGCTTAATGGCATTGTTTCTGGCTAATGATTTGTACTGATCATTAATCACCTGAATATAAAACAACTTCAAAAAAAATACAGTCGCTATTACTACAACTAATACACGAATCACCAGCGACCTTGATGAATATAAATCTTTCACTTAATTGTACTTTTTCCTCGTTTTCCTGAACGTGAGCATAAGGTAAATCCAAATTAATAAAGTTGCAAAGGAAGAACTGATTATCACCTTTAATAGCGTCCACCAAAACTGATTGAATGTTCCAATTTCACAAAAGAAAAAAACAAATGAGTGTATAAAAATCAAACTACCTGCGTAAATCAAATACCAAACCATACCATGATAATATGGATCCATAATCTCATTCATCTCCTGCTCCTTGGGATTAAACACTCGTAAAATATAAGGTCTGAGAAATGCAATCAACACCATTGCCGAAGCATGCATACCATAACTGTGTTGAAATAAATCTACCAGCAATCCAATAATAAACCCAACCAAAAGAATAAACCCATGATTTGTACTTAAAGGCAATATCAAAATGCACAACGGATAGATATACGGATTAATCAACCCACTCAGATTTAAATGATTCAAGACTAAAATCTGTATGGTTAACAGAATTAGTGCATTGGTAATAAATCGTACAATCCAGTTATTCATTCGTTAACTCCTCTAATTTTTGCAGTTCAGACTTCTTCAAAAAGTTCACTACGTATACATATGACAGGTTATGAAAATCTGTAGATAATTTTACCCTTAATTCTAAAAAGTTTGAACCGGGAATTTCATGAAAGTCTTCAATTTTTCCTACCATAATATCAGCCGGAAAAAAGGAAGAAAAACCACTCGTCACTATAGTATCTCCTTTTGCAACTTTCACATGGTTGGGTATCTGACTCAACAGGGCGTATCGGCTGCTTCGTGTATCCCAAGATAAATTTCCATAATAATTGCTACGTCTCAGTTTAACACTAAACTTTGAATCTGTATTCAGCACACTCATCACTAAAGCATAATTTCTTGAAACATTTACTGTAATACCAACAATGCCCCTGCTATTAAACACTCCCATATTTTTTGTGATACCGTCCCTGCTACCTCGGTTTAATACTATGTAATTTTTAGATTTATCTGTTGTAACATCTACTACTTTGGCAGGCATATAAGTATAAATCTGTTCTAATTCAGCATTCAAGGTATCTATCATAGTATCTATTTCAAAACTATGATTGGTATAATTTTTAGAAAGCAACATCTGAAGCCGAACATTCTCAGCAACCAATGAATCATTCACCCTACCCAAACGCATAAATCCGGTAATATCGTTTTTGGCTTTACTCAAAGCACCACTCATCTCAAACCCAAATGTGTTTAAACCACTATTATAATACCTGTTTCCGGATATGATTAAAAAGACAGACAATAACTCAAGAAACAGAAATAATAGAAACGGAAATCTCTGAACAATAAACTTTATAAGATTCCGCATACCGCCACAAATCTTACATTAAGAAAGTGAACTTATCCATATGCTTTAAAGCAATACCTGTACCTCTGGCAACTGCTCTTAACGGGTCTTCCGCTACATAAACCGGCAACTTAGTTTTTTGACTAATCCGCTTATCAAGGCCTCTCAATAAAGCCCCACCTCCTGTTAAGTACAATCCTGTTCTGTAAATATCTGCTGCTAATTCAGGTGGCGTTGTTTCTAATGCCTTTAAAATCGCTTCTTCAATTTTACTGATAGATTTATCAATAGCATGCGCAATCTCAGAATAAGAAACTATGATTTGTTTAGGTATCCCTGTCATCAAATCTCTTCCGTTTACAGGGTAATCATCCGGTGGAGACTCTAACTCAGTTAGTGCAGATCCAATTCCAATTTTTATGTTTTCAGCTGTCCTTTCGCCAATTAACATGTTATGCTGCCTGCGCATATAATCTACTATGTCTAAAGTAAACTCATCTCCCGCAACACGAATAGACTGATCACACACTATTCCTGATAACGCAATTACCGCAATCTCCGTAGTTCCTCCACCAATATCAATAATCATATTTCCCTGCGGCTCCTCAACATCTATCCCAATTCCAATTGCTGCTGCCATTGGCTCATGAATCAATTTTACCTCCTTGGCACCCGCCTGCTCCGCAGAATCAATAACCGCTCTCTTCTCCACCTCCGTAATACCCGAAGGTATGCAAATAACCATACGATATGAAGGCGGAAAAATAAAGTTCTTATTGTTGTGAATCATCTTAATCATCTCTCGAATCATGCTCTCTGCCGCATTAAAATCAGCTATCACACCATCCTTCAACGGACGAATTGTCTTGATGTTCTCATGCGTTTTTTCATGCATCATCATAGCTTTCTTCCCTACAGCAATAACCTTTTCAGTCTTCCTGTCTATTGCAACAATCGAGGGTTCGTCAACAACAACTTTGTCATTGTAAACTATCAAAATATTAGCTGTGCCTAAGTCTATCGCGATCTCATGTGTGAGAAAATTGAACAATGCCATTCTAAACTGCTGATTTTAACGTACTAACAAGGGTTCTATGCAAAGTAACAATAAAGCCCGAACTTTTTCCTAACAAACAATTTCCACAATCGGTTACTATCTCAATGTTTGAAATGTCTAACTCCGGTAAATACCATAGACACCCCATTTTTATTGCAGAAATCTATACTCTCCTGGTCCCTGATACTCCCGCCCGGCTGCACAATCGCTCTGATGCCTGCCTCAAACCCTATCTCCACACAATCACTAAAAGGAAAAAATGCATCCGATGCCATCACTGCTCCTTCCGTCGAAAAGCCCATCACGCCTGCCTTACGAATTGCCTGCCTCAATGCATCTACCCTCGAAGTCTGGCCCGTACCCATCCCAATCAAAATTCCGTCCTTAACCAAGGCAATCGTATTCGACTTTAAATGCTTTGCCATTATAACCGCTAACTCTAAATCCTTTTTCTCCTCAACACTCGGCTCTTTTTCAGTTACCGTTCTGAAAGCCGATTCATCCTCCTTCTGTAAATCTCTATCTTGCTCTAAAAGACCGTCCAGCAAACTTCTTACCTGCTTTTTACTCTGAGGATATCGCTTCAGTTGTAACAAAATCCGGTTCTTCTTACTTTGTAATATTTCTAACGCTTCACCCGTAAACGAAGGTGCTATCAATACCTCAAAAAACAAATCGTTCATACTCTTTGCTGCCTCCAAATCTATCTCTCTGTTTCCGATCAAAATTCCACCAAATGCCGATTCCGGGTCACAAGATAACGCCCTCAAATATGCCTCACCCATAGTGGTTCCAAATGCAATCCCACATGCATTCGTATGTTTGATTATCGCAAAACAAGGTTCCGTAAACTCAGACATTAACTGTATTGCCGATTCAATATCCAACAAGTTATTATACGACATTTCTTTACCATGCAACTGCTCAAATACTTCTTCCAAATTACCATAATATTTGGCCTGCTGATGCGGATTCTCTCCATATCGTAATGCCTTGACACCATCGTACGAAAGCCTTATCCCCATTGAATCCTGACCCCCACTCATGTAAGAAAAAATTTGTGAATCATAATGTGAACTCACCCCAAATGCCATGGATGCAAAGTGCTTCCGTTGTGACAATGTAGTTGACCCATCTCCTGCATGTAATATTTCTAAAAACAATCCGTATTGCTCTCTTGATGATACCACCACCGTATGCTTGTAATTTTTTGCTGCAGCCCTAATCAGCGAAATCCCTCCAATGTCAATCTTTTCAATCATTTCAGACTCAGTAGAACCTTTTTTCAATGCCTCCTCAAAAGGATATAAATCAACAATCACAATATCAATAAACGGAATGCCAAACTCACTCAAAACAGATACATCATTTGCTTCTTCACGTCGTGCCAAAATACCTCCAAAAACCTTGGGGTGCAACGTTTTTACCCTGCCTCCCAATATCGATGGATAACCGGTTAACTCTTCCACGGCAAGGCAAGGAATGCCCAATCCTTCTATAAATTCTCGCGTTCCTCCCGTTGAAATGAATGCAACTCCAAGGCTGTGCAATCGCCTTAAAATCGGCTCCAATCCATCTTTGTAATACACAGAAACCAATGCGGCAGTAGGTTTTACTAACTCACTCATCATTAAAAAATTAGTGGGCAAAGGTAACTTAGTTTCGCAACCCTTGCACGCAAATTCCTATAAATCAATGCTGATTTTGTTTCCTGTTTTTTTTATTTTGGGCTTGCCCCCAACTCGTTGGGGTCGTGCTATTCACTCCTATTTTTGCATGCTGCAAAAGATATCCGCTGCTATCACTCAAGCGCTTTCTATCAAAATCTTACTTCAATCCATAACCTTGCTTCCAAATAATTTTATTCTTAGCCCGGCTTCCCATTAAACTATCCATTTCTCTTGATGTATATTCGTTCAAAATTTATGTATGAAGAAGCTTCTCTGTCTTCTCCTTGCGGCGCTCTCTTTTCAAATATCAAATGCGCAATCAGCAAATGAAATTATTCAGGAATATCTTAAAGCTACAGGCAGCAAAGACTTGTGGTCAAAGGTGCAAAGTCTGCAATACTCCGGAAACTATGTGATGGGTCCGGGTGCTGAAGCTCCCGTTAAACAACTGTTTACCTTCAAAACCTTACATTATGTATCTACTTTTTCATGGATGGGTATGCAATCTAAAACCGTAATTCAAGGTGATTCCGGCTGGACTTTCAGTCCTTTCGGTGGTAAACGAACCATAGATCCTATTCCAACTACAGACATTAAATCGTATATTCTGAGTGCAAACCCAAATTACCTTCTCCTTTCCTATACAGAAAGAAAATATAATGCAGATTATCTCGGACTCGATGATGTAGAAGGTGTAGAAACCTATAAAGTGAGAATCATGTCACCGGATGGAGATAAATTTTATTTCTACTTCGATGCAAAAACATATTATCTCATTAAGTTTTCTTATTCAATTAAACTTCCTACTCGTTTGGTTAAGGAAGCCTACAACTATTCTGATTTTCGTAAATCTGCTTTTGGTCTGGTCTTGCCTTTTCAAATTCAATCAGTAGATGATGCAGGCAATGAAAGTGGCGGACCTATCATCCTCAAGTCCGTTGATGTTAATGCAACTACTGATTCAAACCTATTTGCTAAACCTTAATTATTGAGTTTATGAAATACATATCTTCTATTGTTTGCGTATTGATTTTTTATGGCTTTTGTTCTGCTCAAACATCCATTAGTTCTGCCTCATTAGGGAAGCTGGAAGCAAGAAATATTGGTCCTGCAGTGATGGGAGGTCGAATTACTTCCATCCAAGGAATTCCTTCTGACTCTAAGGTGATTTATGTAGGTACCGGCGGCGGTGGAATATGGAAAACTGTGGATGGTGGCTCTAAATTCTATCCCATTTTTGACAAACATCCTCAAAGCATTGGCTGTATCGCAATCGATCCCCAAAACCCGGAAATTATATGGGCCGGAACCGGAGAATCAAACATGCGAAATTCGGTTTCCATCGGGAAGGGGATTTATCAAAGCATTGATGGTGGCGAAAACTGGACTTGCATGGGTTTAGAAAATACTGAACATATTAGTAAAATTATCATTCATCCAAACAAGCCAAACATCATTTACGCGGCTGTGCCGGGTCCGCTGTGGAGTGATTCTCCTGAAAGAGGACTCTTTAAATCTACAGATGCTGGCAAAACTTGGCAGGAAGTATTGTATGTAAATGAAAAAACAGGTTGTGCCGACCTTGTTATGGATCCAAGAAACCCGGATGTTTTAATTGCTTCCACCTGGGAGTTCAGACGTAAACCCTATGCTTTTGTTTCAGGTGGTAATGGAAGCGGATTACACAAATCAACGGATGGAGGTATGACTTGGAATCCTATTAAAAATGGATTACCTGAAAAACAACTCGGAAGAATTGCCTTAGCCATGAGCCCTTCTGCTCCCGATAATCTTGTAGCCATAGTCGAATCAGAAAACACCGGATTGTTCATCTCCTCAGATTTGGGAGAATCCTGGAAAGCTCAAAGCTCCGACGAAAACGTTTCTGCAAGACCTTTCTACTTTTCAACAATTGAGTTTGATCCTAAAGATCATCGCAGAGTATACAGACCTGCCTTCCAATTTTCATTTTCTGACGATGGAGGATACTCCTGGAACAGGTCACAAAATGCATCCGGTTGGGTTCATGTAGATATGCACGCTTTATGGATCAATCCAAACAATACTTCACATATGTATGTAGGAACAGATGGTGGTGTGTACATGAGTGTAGATCGCGGCAATAACTGGATACATTTGAATAATATGCCCATAGGTCAGTTCTATCATGTTCAGATAGACAAAAGAACTCCATATCATGTATATGGTGGATTGCAAGATAATGGTTCATGGACAGCTCCCTCACGAGATGAAAGTGGTATAGAAAACGGTGATTGGAAAAATGTGGGTGGAGGTGATGGATTTTGGGTTCAACCTCTGCCGTCAGATCCATCTATCATTTTTAGTGAATATCAGGGTGGACATATTTCCAGAGTGGATCGTAAAACCAATCACTACAGAGATGTTCAACCTCAAGCATTGTCAGGAGAAGAAAAACTAAGATTCAATTGGAATACACCGATATATTTCTCTCCTACTCAAAAAGACGTGTTATATACAGCCTCTCAATATTTGTACAGAAGCACTAACCAAGGTGAAAGCTGGCAAAAAATCTCCAATGATTTAACAACCAATAACCCTGAAAAAAAGAAGCAGGAACAAAGTGGAGGAGTTACTGTAGACAATACTTCTGCAGAAAATCACTGCACGATTTTTACGATTGCCGAATCACCTTTAGACCCTCAAATGATATATGTAGGAACGGATGATGGTAATTTGCAGCTCAGCAAAGATGGAGGCAAAACATGGCAAAATCTTTCATCTAATTATGCTGTGGCTGGTATTCCAGCACAAACCTGGATAAGCAGCATAGAACCTTCCTCTTTCGACAAGAATACCGTTTATGTAAGCTTTGATAACCATATGTATGGTGATATGAAAACATATCTTGCCGTAAGTAAAGATGCCGGATTATCGTGACTGGGAAAC
>OGWG01000199.1_pt1 | contig 10912 bp, 21 predicted proteins | sample 1575911 | NCBI WGS metagenome assembly OGWG01 (sample SAMN07581534, study PRJEB24739) | freshwater metagenome
TGGAATCGTTCTTTAATAAAGATAAGCCAGTCGCAGTCGTGACGCTGGCATTTCCCAAATCAATCGTGTCTGTGTTGTCGTCGTTGTGCAAATGCAGTCGCACCGGATTCTCGCCGGAACGGTAAATGAGGATGGCGACAGTTCCGATCGTCACATTTGCTGATGAGATTGTCATGCGTTGCTCCTAATTACATGAGTGGAATTACACGCAGGGAATTACATCGAAGTCGTTAACATAATGGCTCTTATCGGTCAATCGAAGTCCAGTGATCATTGGACTTTTGAGCTTCTTCCCCCCCTACCCCACCTAAAAGGGGCGAGTGAGTTGCCGGTGTCAGTGATTGGCCGGTGTCAGTGAAATGGGAGTGACTTCATTTACAAAATCATCTATCAAAGATGGTAAGAAATACAAAACATTCAAAGAGGCTTACACAGATAACTTAGTTACCGCCGCCGGTTATCGTGACTGGGAAATAAACAAAGACGCGACCATCGGAGGCTTATTCGACTGTCTCCTATTAAGGAGGAGCGTATATAATTACATAGGCGTTCATGATTCGGTAGTCAGAGAACGTCTTTTTCAATACATAGCTAATTGCACCGGCTCCCACTATAATGATATTTACTCCCTTTGGTCCACCAATCATTAACCCTTTAGCCAAACAAACAATGAACACTCAAAGACACTTTTTCATTTTAGATTCTGATTATCTGGAAATTAAACATTCTATTGAAATGGGCTACAATCAAATTCAAATTGGATGGATCACCAAAAAAAGAAAAGGGGTTTGCCTATGCAATGAAAGCTACCAGGTGCGGGGGACGTACCCTCTGGAATTATTACCCGCTATTGAAATGATATTAGCAGAATCCCTTTAACCCTTTAACCCCAAAAAAATGATACCTATTATCGAACAAACCCCGATTACTCTCCCGAACGATTACGCAGACGTTATACAGGCTTGTGTATATTCAGAGCATGGAGCGACTAAGCTGACGATTAGCAATCTTCCCGAAAGAATCGTTGACGACTATAGTGACGAAGATATTTTGAAGATTTGGGCCAATCAATACCCCGAATGGAATGAAATAATTTTTACCAATCATTAACCCTTTAACCCAAACAAAACCTTTTAATTATGCCAAATTGGTGTTCAAATCGCCTGTATATTTCAGGTGATGCGGATAACATCCGCAAAATTTACGACGCTTTTACAACAAGCGACACAGCCTTTCAAACATTGATAGGCAAAGATTCATCATACACTGACGAACAGTGGTATGAACACAACGTTTCCCGCTATGGAACAAAATGGGATGTCGGGCCGATAGAAGACAAATGCGTTTATGATGGCGACGACATTCAAATCGAATTTGAAACGGCCTGGTCTCCCCCCTCATCATTTGTTCTTACGCTGTGCAAGCAATACAAGGTTGATGCAGTGCTTGAGTACTGGGAGTGTGGTATGGGTTTTTCGGGAAAAGAAGAATACACTTACGACTCTGGTGAAGTATATTTAACAGAAGACCAATGGGAATTCCACGAGGGGCTTTATTTTATGCACCCCGACGAATGGATGAACATGGAGCTGGAGTATTTAATTGAAAATGCAATAGAGAATAGTGTGTCTCTTGCAGATTTGCAAGGGCAGTATAGCTTTCTGTCTGATGATGATATGAATACACTTACCGAAAAATACACAAACTTTTAACCCTTTAACCAAACCAACCCAATGAAAAATTTTGCCTTGACGACCGCCTGTCGTCTATTCATCCTGATGACTACACTTTTTTTAGTGTATGCATTGACGATCACTGTTTTATCTATTCTTTAACCCTAAACCCAAACAAACCATGAACTACATCCCCGCCTACCTCCGTGCCTGGCACCGGCATATCCGGTGCATGCTGGAGCAAACCACAACACCATCGCACGCAGAAACTGTGCGACCAATCCGCTTCGATTACGAACTTTATGGTAGGTACCTTGAGGCCCGCCAACAACTGTTTAACCAAACTTCAACTGTACTGCCATGAGCCAGGAAACAACCGAACAGATTAGCAAGCGTCCTACCTTGTACGAGCGATTAAAGCCCGAAGTAATAGAAAGGCTTAGCGTTATGCCAAATCCAAACCTGCGAGAGTACATTACCGAACTGTTGCAAGCAAAGCAATACTTCACCGAGGTCACGGTGGGCGATATGTGCGCAATCCTTCAGCTACTGGAATATGACGTAACATTGGTTAATTACATTGCACTCTTTAACGACTACAAACAAAACCAAACAAACTTATGAACATCAATAAAATTAAAGGGAACTACGATAGATATATCTGCTACACCATCATGATATGGATGTTGATTGATGCTGGTAAGATGAAGGGATCAATAGTCCCGATGCTGTTTTTTATCCCGATACTAATAATCCTATACAAACTAAATTCATAACCAAACAAAACACTAAACCACAATGAAAAAAATATTTCTAATATCATCAATGCTATTTGCCACACTAATCAGTAAAGCGCAAGTAACCGTACAATACGATGAGTTCAAAAATGAAACTACTTATCGTACCCCATTTCATTACAAAACGTTTGGCACGTTATTCCCGGAGCCTATTGTTGGATACATAATAAAACAAGACTCCAGTGAAAGTAATTTCTACATTTCAGCTAATGTATTTTGTCATACACTTGCCAGTGATGCAAAGGGCATTCATATCATCTTTGAAGATGGTAGCAAATTAGACCTGAAAGATGCAGAAGTCGACTTCGACTACAATTCATCATTCAGTATGTTTGCGGCAAATGCTTTTGCCGGTATTGATGATGACACTCTGAAACTAATCGCTCAGAAGAAAATAAAAGCAATACGATTGTATATCTATGATCGCTATCTGACACCAAAAGAATCAATCAGAGTAAACCAGAATTTCATTTCACTATTAAACTACATAAACCAGTGAATAACCCAAACGAAATCCACGCACACAAAGACGAGATGAAAATGACAACTGTCTTATGTGAAACCGAAATTATCAACAGATGCAGATTGCGATACGGAACAATACGAGAAGCACTTCGATATGCCGCATGCATGGCTATTTTAAACAACGATTTCGATGATCGTAGGTCTAAAGTACAGGAAGTATATCCGGCACCGAAAATGTCTTAAACTCTCTAAAATCAATCATTTAAACAAAGTCTTATGAACACACTATATCAAGTAATTAAATCACTGGGCCCTTGTAGGGCGGGGGTGAGGTATGCATCGACCTGCGAGACAACGGATGAACTCCTGGCGAATGTCAAGAGTGGGGACTGGCTGCTTTGGCTGGCCTATAAACTCGATGTCGATATAAGGGTAATCATCAAAGCCAAAGTTGATTGCATCAAGTATATGATGTCCATTGTGAAAAACAAGGATGGGTACCAGGGATGGTCCTTGAAGAATGAGGATATACTTATCATCAACGAATCCCTTGATGTAGCCGATGCCTACTGCAATGGCCATGCCGATGAGAGTCAGATAGAGAGGGCGGCTCACAGGGTTTTCAATAGATTCCCCAGGCCTACCGGCTACATAAGCCCGGGTGGGCATCTATGCATCCCCATATATTTCGCCCTCAGTAAACACGCTGAACTATGCTGCACATCAATAGCCACCACAATCGCAAACAATAAGAATTTATTTGACAAAACGGAAGATGATACCTATGACAAAATTGTGGAAAACATAGAGATGTCTTGTATGGCCATCCTGCACAATAATCTTGACAATATACTCACTGAGTCCATCTACAACAGATTAACTTCGATTGGGTATGAACGCTGATCAACTACTCGAAACATTCTATGCCGAACCTATGTTCCGCGACTGCCAGGTTATAGTGGCTAAAGAGAATGACTTGTTTATTGCGTCTGTTGTAGATGAGTCTGGTAGGGTAATGGCTAAATGCCACGGAGATAGCGTAGAGTCATCTATATCAAGGGTTTTTCGTCTGCTCGGATTCCACGAAACAATAGAGAGATACCTGGCCCTTGAACGCAAGATGGTTGAGAAAATACCATCACTTATCGGGAAGATGGAACTACTCGATATGTACGCAAGCCTTCACGCACAGATACCTGATGAAGATAAGCCAAAGCTCGCCCCATCGTTCTTCTGGGATATCAACAAAGTAATCAGAGGTATCGACTACCTGAAAAAAAGGTATGATTTAAGTCAAAAATAATTCACAAGTAAATGACACTTATTCGTAAAACGTTAGTATATTTGCAAACCAATTTAACCATTTAAACTAAATTCAATTATGGCATCAACAAAATCACCACTGGCTACTACACCAAAGAATGTAGAGTCAGCCCCTGCTGTGGAAGCGCCTCAGCAGGCATTCATCCACAACTTCAAGACCACAAACATCAAGGGCAAGGAGTATGTGGAGGTTAATCAGCGAATCTTGTATTTCCGGAACAACCCTATTTACTCGGGGTGGTCATTGGAGTCGGAGGTTGTGCATTTGGATGATCAGTCATGCGTAATCCGTGCTATTGCCAGGGATAAGGATGGCAGGGTCATTTCTGTTGGGCTTGCTCAGGAGGACAGGACTTCGAGTAATATCAACAAGACATCTTATGTAGAGAACTGTGAGACGAGTGCTTGGGGGAGATGTTTAGCCAACCTTGGCATTGGCATTGAAACATCTATTGCTTCAGCCAATGAGGTGTCTATGGCTATTGCCAAGCAGGAAAAGCAGTCTAATGTTCAGGCGGTTACTGCACCGGATCCCACTTATCAGAAGGCTTTTGAGTTCTTGCAGGCCAATCCTACGAAGGAGAACCTGGATAAGATTACTGCTAAATATCAGTTCAATCGGATTCAGTTAATCAATTTAAATGCTTTGGTGAAATGAACACCAACAAAATAGGAATAACGGTAGGCTCTGCGGATGTGGAGCTTACCGCCCATTGGGTGCAGGGGGATAGTCTGGATGATATGGCTATCGCTGCTATAACATGGGATGTAGAGCTTTATAGCGATGAGGTGAACTCATTAATCAACAGATTTATTGACCTCCGCTTTGAATCAATCGTATCACTACTGCAAGAGTTTGTCAAAACAAAAAGCACACTATGAAAACAACATCACACGCAAAATTTGAATTAGAATTAGCAGGCTTCTTTGGAGAAGATTCTGACTATGGAGGAGCCATCGGAGAGGCAGTTATGGAACTAATGGAGGTATTTGAAAAACAAGGACACTCAGGTGGTTCAGCACCGATTGTAGCCTCTTTATTTCACAAATTAGCTAACTACAAACCACTGGAGCCTATTACAGGTAAAGATGAAGAGTGGGGAGATGTTAGTGATTTAGCAGGTAAACCTTGGTATCAAAATAAAAGAGAAAGTGGATTGTTTAAGGATAAGGATGGTAGGGTTACATATAATGACGCTATTATCAAAAGATGTCCTAATGGAACAACTTGGTCAGGACCTATTTATATGACTCGAGAAGATGCTATCAACAATACAAGCCGATTTCATAGTTCTTTAGAGATTAAAGGATTTCCATTTACACCAAAAACATTTTACATTGATGTATTGGAGGAAGAAATTAAAAAAGATGATTGGATTATGTGGGTGAAAGACCCAAAACAATTGGATGAAGTGTGGGAGTATTACAAAAAACCTGATTTTTTATGAGCAACTACAAAACTCGATGATATAAATACTGAACTTGTACATATCTATAGTAAAAAGATAAACTATGAAAACAATAGCGCAACTAATCAACTGGGACTTTGAGGCCAATGGTAACTTGGAAATCAAAGACAAGAATGGTAAGATAATCTACTATGAGGATTCAGATGGAGATTGGGTAGAGCGTGAATACGATTCCGAAGGCAATGAAATCTACTTTGAGGATTCGGATAAATTTTGGGCAAAGTGGGAATACGATTCTCAAGGCAGCTTAATCTACCTCGAGGATTCAGATGGATATTGGTCAAAGTGGGAATACAATTCTGACGCTGATATAATCTACTATGAGGATTCCGATGATAAAATCATAGACAATCGACCCAAGCCAAGCGAAGACAGTGTTGTAGAAATCGAAGGCGTAAAGTATAAACTAACTAAACTATGAAAACAATTATAGATTCATCAAGGTCAATGAAGTACGGGGATGAGATGATAGTGTTCTATGTCGAAATTCATTATGATGATATCGACGTGGACTTGACCAACAATACTGTTGATGGTATCGAGGTGAGCATAGATGATGATATTTACTCAACCTACGAGAATGGTGTAGTATTCACCCACGATATGACAAAAGAAATCTATGAGGTTATCGAAAGCCATATGCACGAATATGACTTCATCGAGGATGTCTTAATGTACGAGGCTGATAATAGAGAGCCTAATATCCACTACCCATGACACAGGAGTTTGTAACGGATTGCGGCTATACGAATGGCGGGAATTTGAAAAACTAAATTTAATATGATGCAGAAAACTTTATTTGAAAACGAGAACTTGATTGAACCACTAAACCCCGCCTTTTGTATAGGTGCTGTTAGTGGCAGTACGGGTAAGACTTACAGGGCTATTCGCCACGACATAACAAGGGCAAAGCAAAAGCAAAACGCTGATGAAGTTCACCATCCTGATGAAAAGATTAGTCAAATAAGGAAGGTTTTATCGGGCATTGATTTAAGTATTTTGGAATTGTTTTCTGGGAATGGGAATTGCACAAAAATATATGCTGATTATGGTGAAGTATTAGCCTTTGAGAAAAAAGGGATAGTGTATGATTCTTTAGTTGAAAATGTAAAAGATTGTATGTTGGTGCAATGCAATAAAGCTGATAGCTTTTTAGAATTTCATAGGCTGATATTTCTAAAACAAAAATTTGATGTGGTAGATTTAGACCCTTATGGATTTCCAAACAGATTTTTCCCTGATATATTTTTGTTAATTGATAAAGGGATATTATTTGTAACAATGCCAAAACCTTATGTTAATATTTTGAATGGGATAACCGCTGCCCATTTGATAAGCTACTATGGTGAACAAAACCCAAACGAGCAAACAATTATAGAACGAATTGCATTATGGGGATTGTGTCACTGGCGGAAGGTTGAACTAATTGATAGCATCGACTGTAAAAGCGTCTGGCGGTTTGCTTTTGCTGTCGAAAAGGTAAAGGCGACTGATTACACTGGTGTCAGTAATAGGTAGGGTGTAGTATTGCCACTAACTCGTTTATTTGTGAAATTCCTCTACGATTATACACGAAAGCCATATCATCATCTATGATAAGAGAGAGCCAAATATCCACTACCCAGACTGAAAACCCCTATGTACTCGAAGTTAGTTTTATGGGGAAGTTTATAGGGGTATTCATCCAATCCGATAACGGAGAGTATTATTTCGACCCCAAGCAAGGGGATGGATGGCTCAGCGCAAGCGACCTCATCATCATCTATGATAAACTTCAAGAACTAAATTCAACCTTAATCCCAAACCAAACCAACCAATGACAAAACAACCTAATGACAATATCATCCTGTTAGACGGGTCGATACACAACAAAAAAGAACTCATAGAGAAGATGATCGATGATGACTTCTACTACGGGTACATGGGGAAGAGTTCGCTCTCCTCATCAGCAGTAAAGATGCTCTCTGACTCCCCGAAAGTGTATCACTACTACCTAAACGGATTGTCACTGGAATCACCAGCCATTGACATCGGCAAGATTACTCATGCAATGATTTTAGAGCCACATAAAGTCAGCGGAATGTACGAGGTGATAAATGTATCAAGCAGGGCAACAAAAGCCTTCAAAGAGGCTGAAATGAACTCAAACAGGATACTGATAACAGAGAATGAATCTATGCAGATAGACAAGATGGTAACGGCTGTTCGCAAGAACCCGAAAATACAACAGATTATTGACGAGTCAAGCCATGAGGTGCCAACAATCGGGACGATAGATGGACTTGCTTTTCGTGGCAAGGCTGATATAATCACCCATGATGGGGTTATCTATGACATTAAAACAACAGGCGACATCAAGTCATTCAAGAAGTCGGCATATTTATACGGCTACAATGCCCAGGCTGCAATCTATTGCCAGCTTTTCGGTGTCCATTACACAGACTTTTGTTATATCGTTATCGACAAGGGCAGTTATGACCTTGGCATTGTAAATATCAGTGAGGAGTTCTATCTCTCTGGTGCTGAAATGATAAACAAAGCGATTCAGACCTATGTAGAATACTTCGTGGAAGGGAAGGATATCTACTCTTTTTTACATCATCAAACTCTTTAAACCCTTTTTTTTATGGAAGCAAATCAAAATCAATTGGAATTCATTGGGAACGTATTCAACGATGAATTCAACAATCAGCACGTTGGCTACACGATAGCACTATCTGTTGAGGAAATGCATCGTGCAATGCAAAAAGCAGACAAGAACGCAAGGATCCGCATCCGCATCCGTACCGGTAAGGCATCAGGGAAACCATATGCCACACTACTTGAGCCGAGGGAAAATGTAACGTCTAAACCTGCATCAACACCTGCGAAAGCATCTGTTGAGTCAGATGACCTTCCCTTCTAAATAAAGTCTTCCCTTCCACGAGGTATCTTCATTTTCATTTACACACATATTAAACTAAAAAAAAAACAATGTCACAAGAAAGATTTAAACCCTACACAAAGCTGTTGATAGAGGTCAGCTCACCAATTGGGCTGCAAAGACACAGCATCACAAAGCATTCAAACGATTTAAGCCTGGCTGAAATTCAGGCCCTGCTTGATGACTTGCTTATGTCATCTTTGTATTCACAAGAGACTCCCTCACAGGATTCCAATGAAGAAGGGGGGTTGTGTGATGTCTGAGTCAGGTAAATCCGCATACAAGAAATGGCTATCTGGAGTTAGTCTTGTATCATTGGGCTATGAGCTGACTAATTTAGAGGGGGTTGTTGAACGAAACTCTAATGATAGTGAACTCCTGAAGTCTGTTAAAGAGAAGATACAGATTGTGCTGCAAGAGATACACAAAAGAAACGGATATTCAAATGTAAGCTGATGAAATAAGGATTCAACTCATAGATACAATTTTAAACGGATGACACAGAAAAAAAAATACAAGAAAAGGATGACGGCAAAGCCGATAGATGAAGAGTTGCGATTCAACTACTTCATAGATAAAATTTCTGACTTTTATTCAGATCAGATATGTAAGCTTGTGGGAACCACAAAGAAAGAGATGATGTCTGGATCGAGGATGCTCCATATCTCAACAGGGAGGCATGCTCTTTGCTATGTGCTTAGAACATACCACGGCAACATAATGACACTTCAGTCAATTGCAAATCTCCTTGGTAGGCACCATACATCAGTAATTCATTCGGTGCAAGTTGTTGACCCATACCTGCCAAATTGGAGGTTCATCAATAAAATAAAGAGAATGACTGATGATGATTTACTTGCACAAGCTAACCAGAACCAGGGGGCATAATGCCAGGAATTAGCTCACTACTCAAAAGCGCCGCCGCTACGAGACAAAAAATACAGAACCAGCAAGACGCATATGCAGCTTTCGACTGGGAAAACTCCGCACAAACGTATGAAGATTACATACAGTATTCAAATTATCTGGATAACGCCAGCAAAAAGACAAACGACCCATCTCAATTACTTACTTACGCTACAAAATCACGCTCTGCTCGCCGTAGTTACGTTAGTAACGAACTACAGCGTCAGCAAATGGCTATTATGGAAGGTCGTGCTACCACTCAGGATAAGATGAACGCCGTTAAAGACCTCTACTACCAGGCCGTAGACAACGGTGATATGAACCTGGCTCAGAATCTCCTAAGCCAATGGGACACGTTGAGCGTAAAAGCCCAAAACGAAGTGCAGGCAGCCACTAAAGCCTACGCAGCCGCAGGAGATAAAGCATTTAAGAATCTCATAAATAGCCTAGAAAAGGGTACAGGTGATGTAACACTACCAACAGGGCAAAAGGTAACACCGCTAGCTGATATAGCTGACTACTTTAGCCAAACAGGTGACTCGGTAGCCTCAATGAAGAGTGCTGAAGAAACGATGTCTGCCCTTACGAATGTTATTGTAGATGCATACCAGAACGCTACGAGCCAAGACCAAATTGACACATTGGAGAGTAAGTACGGTCCAGGGTTACGTGATTTACAGGACAAGTTAACCATAAAGATAGGCGGTAAGAATTTAGGTGTTCAAGATGTAATAAACGCTAACGCAAACGAAAAAATGAACAATCCTATCTATAGTCTGCAAGCTGTTCATAACGACGTAACAGGCCAGAATGAATATAAACTAAAAACCAACAACGTTGAACGTTTAGACTATGCACGTCAGATTGACGAGAACGGTAATGAGTATTACACACCAGTAACCGTCAGGACAACTCAAGATAGCCTATTCTTCGGCGGAAGTGACCAGGGTCGTGGGTTAGATACACAACTTACTAACAATGGATTCGTTATTGGCGGTAATGAAGCAAAACAGGGCAAACAACCTATCGGAAGCATTAGTGGCGGTGAACAGAAAGTAAACAGGGATTCTAGCCAAACTATTGGTAATAGATTAAAGAACCTTGGTATAACTGCCAAGCAAAACGGCACAACCCTAACCATCCAACTACCAAGTTATATCCCCAGTCCATTTGGACAGGCTCAGGCGCATAGCCAACACGATCGGGAGACTCTAACACCTGCTGCCATTTCTCACCCGCTACCCACTCCCCAGCCGCCAACACTGGCTCAGACTTTTCCAAACGGAACCGAACCCGATCGCACACCAACCCGTAAACCTTCTTTTTCCCTACCAAGTTATATCGTGACTGGGAAAC
>OGWG01000200.1_pt1 | contig 10857 bp, 11 predicted proteins | sample 1575911 | NCBI WGS metagenome assembly OGWG01 (sample SAMN07581534, study PRJEB24739) | freshwater metagenome
AAGCAGAAGACGGCATACGAGATGCGCATTAGTGACTGGAGTTCAGACGTGTGCTCTTCCGATCTGTTTCCCAGTCACGATACTCTGGCACCTGAAATTAATTACACAAAAACTGGATGGGGGCCTACTACTTATAAATTATGCACAAATATTCATGGTTTTAAATCGAAATGTGGAAACTTAGGAAGTGATCATTATGATATTGGATTTATAGGAGATTCTTTTACTGAAGGATTAGGAGTTCAGCATGAAAAAACGTTTGTTGGAATAATTGAATCGAAAACAAAATTAAAAGTAGCAAACATGGGTGTTTCTTCATATTCACCAAAAATTTATTTATCTAAAATTCATTACTTTCTTGAAAAAGGAATGAAATTTAAACACATTGTAGTTTTTTTAGATATTAGCGACTTAATTGACGATTCTAATGCTTATGAGCTCAAAGACAATTTAAGAGTAATAAATAAAAAAATTGGAAAAAAAATTGAAAATAATTTTAAACTTTATTTTCCAATGTTTGATTATTTAATATTTTCGATAACAAATAATAATCGATATAGAGTAGCCATAGACTCGGCTTTCACAAGAATTCAAATTTTTACTGATCCTAATCAAACTAAAGATAAAAAAATAAAAGAGATTTATGGCAAAATGAACTTAAGATCTAAATGGACTTATTCAAAAACAAATCAAATTAAAGGTTATGATTTACCAATAGATGTGGCTATTAATGAACAAATTAAAACAATGAACCAACTTTATGAATTATTGAAGAAAAATAATATAAAATTATCTATCGTTGTTTATCCTTGGCCTCAAACTATTCTTTACGATAAACGCGAAAATTTAATGAAAACTACTTGGGAAAATTTTTGTAAAAATAAATGTTCAAATTTTATTAATACATTTCCGCTTTTCATGAATGATGATGATGATGATGATGATGAGAAAAGCAAAAAAAATTTAGTTATTAAAAAATATTATCAATTAGGTGATATTCATTTTAATGCTGAAGGACATAAAATAATTGCTGAGGATTTTTTAAAAAAGTTTAAGTTTTAATTAATCTAGCTCATATTTATTCTTGTAATCTTTAAGTAAATCCTTGTTTTGATTGTCTTTATATAAAATAAAATTATTACAGACCAAAAGATCTAAATCTGTTCCCATAAAACAATTAAAGGCATCGGTAGCTGAGCAGACAATAGGCTCTCCTCTTACATTAAAAGATGTATTAACTAAAACTGGATATTTAGTAATTTTATCAAATTCTTCTATTAATTTATAAAACATCGGATTTGTTTCTTTATGAACTGTTTGAATCCTAGCTGAATAATCAACGTGCGTTACTGATGGAATGCTAGATCTTTTGACATTTAATTTATCTATGCCAAATAAATTCTTTTGTTCATTTGTCATTTCAATTTGTTTTGATTTTTTAACATTTGCCACTAATAACATATAAGGACTTTCAGAATTTATCTCAAACCACTCTGAAACTTTTTCAAATAAAACTGCTGGAGCAAATGGACGAAAGCTTTCTCTGTATTTAACTTTTAAATTTAAATTTTTTTGCATCTTTTCAGATCGTGGATCAGCAATAATAGATCTATTTCCCAAAGATCTTGGGCCAAATTCCATTCTGCCCTGAAACCAACCAACAGCTTTTTCTTCAGACAACGCTTTAGCTGTATCTTTTATAATTTGATCTGAAGTTAATTTTTTATAATTAGCTCCACAGCTTTTAAGTTCATTTTCTACTTGGTCATCTGTAAACTGTGGCCCTAAATAGGATCCACTCATTAAATCAGTTTTTAAAATTTTACGTTTATTATCTAATTCTTGATAATAAAAAGCTTGAGCGGCACCGAGTGCACCACCAGCATCGCCTGAAGCTGGCTGTATCCAAATATTTTTAAATAAACCTTCTTTTAAAATTTTGCCATTTGCAACACAATTTAAAGCAACTCCTCCTGCCATACATAAATTTGATATCTTAAATTCATTAAATAAAAATCTTGTGATTTTTAAAACGATCTCTTCAGTTACAGCTTGAATTGACGCGGCTATATCCATATGAATTTGAGATAATTCATTCTCTGGTTCACGTCTTTTCATATTAAATAATTTTGCAAATTTATTATTAGTCATCGTTAGACCCGTTGCATAATTAAAATAATCCATATTTAGCCTAAAAGAGCCATCTTCTTTAACATCAATTAATTTTTCCAAAATAATATCTTTAAATCTTGGCTCTCCATACGGAGCAAGTCCCATCACTTTGTACTCTCCGCTATTAACTTTAAATCCTAAAAAATAAGTGAACGCTGAATACAAAAGACCTAAGGAGTGAGGAAAGTGTATTTCTTTTAAAATATTAATTTTATTATTTTTTCCTAAAGATACTGTTGTTGTTGCCCATTCACCAACCCCGTCTAATGTTAAAATAATTGCCTCTTCATAAGGACTTGAAAAAAAAGCACTTGCCGCATGACTTAGGTGATGTTCTGAAAAATTTATCTTTTTAATATCATTAAAATTATTATCCTGTTCTTTTAATGCATCAAAAAGCATTTTTTTTTGAAATAATTTTTCACTAAGCCACAAGGGCATAGACATAGAAAAAGACTTAAAACCACTTGGGGAAAAACCAATATAGGTTTCGAGCAATCTTTCAAATTTTAAAAAAGGTTTCTCATAAAATACTACATGATCAACCTCGTTTAATTTTAAACCTGATTCTTTTAAAGCGTAATTAATTGCATTCTTTGGGTAACTCGCATCATGCTTTTTTCTTGTAAATCTTTCCTCCTGCGCTGCTGCAATAATTTTACCGTCCACAATAATAGCGGCTGCACTATCATGATAAAATGCTGAAATTCCAAGAACGGAAGTCACTTAAAGATTAAAATATTGTATAAATAAATGGAGCAACTGCTGTACCTTGGCTAAGAACAATAAGAGTTCCAAATAAAACAAGAACAATTAAAATAGGAAGAAGCCAATATTTCTTTCTAACTTTCAAAAAATCCCAAAATTCTTTTAAAAATTCAATCATTAAAATTGTTTTTTCATACTCTGTACTTTATCTTCTCTATTAATCCAATAAGAAGAGGCTCCTCTTTTTAAACCCATAACATCTTTTTTTAATATTCTAACAAGTATTCCAATAGGAGTTACCACAAAGAAAAAGACTAAACCCATAACAACGGGTGATATTATTTTTCCAAGTAAAATTCCAAATTGAATCCATAATCTATTTAAAAATGTAAATAAATTAGGTCTAATAATAGTTATAATTAAAAATAATGAAGATAAAACAACAGACCAAATTCTAATAACTCCACCTGATTTTAATGGGTAAATGCCAATAATAAGAAACAAGATAAAAAATAATACTCCAAAAGTAATGTTATCTTTATTTTTAATATTAATTGAATTTTTCATAGATAATATTTTAACTTTTTATATTAAAAGCATTAAAATAATTAAAAATTGTTAATGGAAAAGATAATTATCTTTAAATAATAACAATTCAATAAAAGAATCTTGAAGATTAATAAGATTAAATTACAGTGTATTTATGAAGAAAGATTACTCCGTTAAAGACATCTTAAATGCCGTAGATGATATTTTAAAAGTTAAATCTAGCCAGGAGTCAAAGAAAAAAAATACAAACGAAATCCCAGTAACAGATATTTTAAATGCTGTAGATAGTATTTTAAAAGTCAAACCTATCCAAGATACGACAAAAAAAATTATAAATGAAGTTTCTGTAAAAAAAGAGGATTCAAAAAAAATAACAAACAATAAAGAATTAAAAAAAGAAAATGATATGAAGAAAAAATATGATTTATTAGTTATAAATAATGCTAAAGATATTTTAATATTAAACCGTATTATTTTTAAATGATTATTGAATGCGCTTGTAAAAAATATAAATTTGCAGTGAAAGCTGAAGAAATTGGTATCAATGGTCGAGTAGTTCAGTGTGGAGTTTGTGATCAAAAATGGTTTCAAGAACCAGCAAGCTCTGAAGAATTTAAAGTTTTAAAAGAAAAGTACATAAAAGAAGAAGAAGAAAAAAAAGAAAAAGCGAAAAGTCAAAAAACAACAAAAGAAAAACCTAATAAAAACTATGTCCCAATTAAATATGAGGATAAAAGTAAAACAAATTATAATAAAATCTTTTTAATTATTTTAATAATCTTAGTCATTGGTATAGGTTTCAGCTTTGAAAATAGAGAAGCTATACTTAATAAAAATCCTGAATTTGCTGATTTCTTTAATCTTTTAGAGGAATTTGCTGAATATTTAAAAAAATATTATTCAGATATTATAGAAGCTTTTATACCAAAACAAAAATAAACACTTTATGAGCTTAATTACTGGTTTAATACTTTTTGTAGTTGGAATAGTTGGAACTATTCTATTTTTTATATTTTTATCTTGGGTTGAAAATAATAAAAAATAGTTAAGAACAAAGCTTAGAAATCAAAAAATAAAGCTCCATCCCTTTAGTTTGATAAGAGTAAGCCACTGCTAAAAGAAATAAAGCAAAGCCGACCCATAAAAAAATTACCGATTTTTTCATACCGCTTGTCTTTCTAATCTTGTGACTGTTTTTTCTTCAATTGGATAATTAATTATTGCACCAAATACTCCTAATGCAATTGAAATATACCAAACAATATCATAAGAGCCTGTTACATCATAAACTTTACCCCCTAACCAACCTCCTAAAAAAGCTCCAACCTGATGAAACAAAAAAGCAATTCCATAAAGCATACTCATATTTTTAATGCCAAAAACTGTTGTAATTGTTCCTTGAGTTGGCGGTATTGTTGAAAGCCAGAGTATTCCCATTAATGAGGCAAATACATAAGCTGTTAAGTTTGAAACAGGAAATAAAATAAAAATTAAAATAATTACTGCACGAGATCCATAAATAAAACTTAAGATTAAAGGCTTTCTAATTTTTGATCCTAAAAATCCTGCATAATAAGTTCCAAAAATATTAAATAGTCCAATTAAGGCTAAAACAATCGTCCCTATTTGTGGTGATAAACCTTTATCAATTAAAAATGCTGGTACATGAGTCATAATAAAAAGAATATGAAATCCACATACAAAGAAACCAAAACATAGCAACCAGAAACCTTTATGACTAAAGGCCTCCGTCAATACTTCTCTTAATGATAAATCTTGTGAAGTTGTTGTTTGTTGAATTGGTTTTTCAAACATAGGAATTGCAAGGGCTAACATTATTAATGAAAGAACAGATAAAATACCAAAGGCTAAAGTTGGACCAAAGTTTTGTAGTAAAGTTAATGATGCGGGTAACATTACAAATTGTCCAAGAGATGCGCTCGACATTGCAATACCAATTGAAACACTTCTTTTTTCTGGCGTTACAGATCGACTTATTGCACCAAAGATTGGAAATGTAACCCCTGATATTCCAATTCCTAAAATTCCAGATGCAATAACAAATCCTGTTTTAGTTGATAGAGTTCCCATTAAAAATAAACCTAAAGAATAAAGAATAGCACCAACTAATACGACCACCCCTGCTCCAATCTTATCAGAAATTCTTCCAGTAAACGGTTGCCAAATTCCCCACATCAAGTTTTGAAATGCAAGACCCATTGCAAACACTTCTCTACCCCATTGATTTTTTTCACTAATAGGAATTAAAAAAATTCCAAAAGAATGTCTAATGCCAAATGCAAGCGCAAGTAGAATTGAACCTGCAATTAACACAAATATCGGTTGCCTAAATTTATCTAATACTTGAAACATACTCATTAACTAATAACATTATTTATTAAATAATAAACTTTTGTAATGAGTAATAAAGTATTTCGAATTTTATTTGGCCTATTAGTTATCTCAGCGATAGCAATGTTAAGTTATTATCGCGGGACTGATGTTACTCCTTTTAATAGTGATTTGTTTTTTTGGGCATTACTATTTGGAGCAATCGCCGCGTTAATTGACGGTAGTTTGGGAATGGCTTATGGAGTAACGGGCACAGCTTTTTTATTAGGCTATGGAATTTCTCCTATTAAAGCAGTTGCTTATATTCATATAGCTGAAATTTTTGTTTCAGGATCGTCAGGACTAAATCACTGGAAAATTGGAAATGTTGATACTAAATTATTTAAAAAACTTCTTATTCCTGGAATCATTGGAGCTACTCTTGGAGCTTTAATAATAACAAAAATTAAAATTCCTTATTTATCAATCGTAATTTCTATTTATTTATTATTTATGGGAATATTTCTAATTGCAAAAGCCTATGCAAAAATCAAATTACAATTTAAACAAAAAATTTCAGTTGTTGTGCCTCTTGCAGTAACTGGAGGATTTGTTGATGGCGCTGGAGGGGGTGGTTGGGGTCCGGTTGTGACAACAAGTTTGTTAGGTGGAAAAATGATGCCAAAAAAAGTTATTGGAACTGTTAATGCCTCTGAGTTTTTTATTAACTTGGCATCTGCAACTACTTTTCTGTTTATGGTTAAAGTTACAGATTGGGAAGCATTAGCTGGGCTTATAATTGGTGGTTTTTTAATAACACCCTATGCAGCAAAGGCTACTTCAAGAATGAGTGTTAAGATGATTTTAACTGTTGTTGGCTGTTTAATTACTGCTTTAAGTATAAGAAAAATTTATATTTTTTTCTTTTAATTTTTATTTGTGAGCAATTAACATTGGATGCCATCCCCAAATTAACATTATAGCCGCAAAACCAACTATATAAGCAAAAGTTACATGCCAACCCTCTTTAACCCAACGACCAACTGATTTTGCCTCTGGAAATAAATTTGCAACTGCAACACCAGCTGATGATCCAAACCAAATCATAGACCCGCCATATCCAACGCAATAAGCTAGCATTCCCCAATCATAATTATTTTGTTTAATTCCAAGTTCGGTTAAAGGAATATTGTCAAATACAGCTGATAAAAATCCAAGGCCAAATGTTGAGTACCATGATGCAGGGGGTAGCTTTTCAACTGGCATCATTGAAGCTGTAAGTACAAGCGCTAGTAAAAAAATACTTCCTTTAAAAGCACCAGGTATTATCGACCAATCAGGTTTTCTAAGAGGAATTAAAATAAATAAAGCAATCCAAACTGATACCCCAATAAATGGGAAGTAATCTGATAAATCAGAAAATTTAATATTTACGACAACATTCGTAACGACAGCAGTAATTAAAATAAAAAAAACTATAAAAATTCTTCCCCAATCAACGCTTCTTCCAGAATGTGAACTTCTAATAATAGATTGATAAGACTCTTGTTGTTTTGCAGCAAAATATCCTGAAACAAACAATGCAACAAATGCTGCTATGTAACCATGCAATACTTGGATTGGAGGAACTCCTGCCAGCCACATCATCGTAGTTGTAGTGTCCCCTACTACACTGCCTGAGCCACCAGCATTAGAAGCTGCAACAATTGCAGCAAGATATCCAATATGAACTTTTTTATTAAAAAGATTAGATGCAATTGTCGCTCCAATAATTGCAGCAGCAATATTATCTAAGAATGATGAAATGAAAAAAACAAATGCAAGCAATACAAATGCACCTTTCCATCCATCGGGTAAAATTACTGAGATTTTGTCTGTTATATTACTTTTTTCAAAATGATTTGAAAGTAAAGCAAATCCCACCAGTAAACATAATAGATTAATAATAATTACCCATTCATGACTTAGATGAATTATAAATCCATTAAATCCAGCGCCTGTTTTAAAGCCTGCAAAAAAAATTTTGTAAATTGTTACAATGGTTAAACCAATAAGTGCTGTTTTTAAAACGTGATTATGAAATAGGGCAACAAATAATAATATGAGTGCAAAGAAATAAAATTCGAGTGGAATTCCTAAGACCATAAATTTACATTACCATTAAAAATTCTTAGTGAAACAAAATTTTTAAGCGATTTTTCTGTATTTTAGTAAAAATTTTAAAATAAAGTAAAAAAAAACTCCTACAAAAACTGATAAAATTAGATTTGTAAACACTGTAAGGATAAGAACTATAAATTTTGTAATAACATCAACTCTACTTTTTCCCTTAAGTTCTCTTAAGAACTCCCAATCCACAATATCAAGTCCTGTTTTAATCAAAATTGCAGCTAAAATTGCAAGTGGGATTATTTTAACTAGTGGGGCAAAAACAAAAATAATAAGAGTAAGTGTTATTGAATGAATCATTCCAGATATAGGGGTTTTTCCTCCTGTTTTAAGATTAACTACAGTTCGCATTGCAGCGCCTGTTGCCGCTAAAGCACCAAATAGACCTGCAACAAAATTTCCAACTCCTTGACCAATAGACTCTTTGTTTGGAAGATGTTTTGTAAGGGTAATTCGATCATGCACCACTGCGGTCAATAAACTGTCTATAACCCCAACTAATGCAAGCGCTATAGAATAAAAAAGTACAGCTAAATATTGATCAGGTTTTGGCAAGGTAAAATGAAATGACGGAAGTCCTTTTGGTATATCTCCAATTAATTCTTGTTGCGAAAAAAACAAGTAAGATAAAAGAGAACCCAACAACAAAACAATAATTGAGGATGGTATAATTTTATTAATTTTTTTTGGAATAAAAAAAAGAATAAGAAGACCAAAAGACCCTATAAGAAGAGCCTGTCCATTAACATTTGAAATATTTTGTAAATTTACAAGGGCACTAATCACTTGTGGTTTTGCGCCAAGACCAAATAAAATGGTAAGCTGAAGAGAAATAATAATTAAACCAACACCAGACATAAAGCCTGAACAAACACAATAAGGAATTTTATTAATTAAATTTCCAAGTCTAAAAATACCAATTAAAATTTGAATTAATCCTGAGAAAGTAACACAAAAGAAAACAATTTCTGGCTGATCTTTAAATTCTAAAAAGGCAGCTGCAATAATTACAACCATTGGACCAGTTGGTCCTGAAATCTGACCTGGAGTTCCACCAAACATTGCTGCTAAAAATCCAACAATAATTGAACTATAAATTCCAGTTAATGGCCCAAGTCCTGAAACAGTTCCCCAAGCTAGACCTAGTGGTAAAGCAATAATTCCAGCTGTAACTCCTCCGTAAATATCTCCTTTTATAAACTTTTTATTAAACCCATGAAAAATTTTCATTTACTGTTATTTTTATATAATTTTAATTTTCAAGATATATTAATAAAATTAGATTAATTAAAGCAAAGTTAAGAATGAACAATAAAATTTTAACTACTATCTCAGGAAGTTTACCAAAGCCAAATTGGCTAGCAGAACCTGAAAAACTTTGGTCTCCATGGTTATTAGAAGGAGAGGAACTTAAAGAAGGAAAAAGAAAAGCAATAAAAATTGCGGTTGATAATCAAATAAATTCTGGACTGTCAATTATTGGAGACGGTGAACAAACAAGACAACACTTTGTTACAACGTTTATAGAACATCTGAGTGGTGTTGATTTTAAAAATAAAAAAATCGTAAGAATTAGAAATCGATATGATGCCAGTGTTCCTGTTGTATTTGGGGATATAGTAAGAGAAAAATCTGTATTTGTGGAAGATGCTAAATACCTAAGATCTCTTACAAAACTTCCAATAAAGTATACCCTACCAGGACCTATGACAATGGTAGATACTTTATATGATAATTATTATCAAAGTAGAGAAAAATTAGCAGAAAAATTTGCAGAAGTTTTAAATGATGAAGCTCAAGAGCTTGTAAACGTAGGCGTTGATTACATTCAATTTGATGAGCCTGCATTTAATGTTTTTTTTGATGAAGTAAAAGATTGGGGAATTAAAATTTTAGAAAAAGCAGCAAACAATCTAAAAGCAAAAACAATTGTCCATATTTGCTACGGATACGGGATTGAGGCAAATATAAACTGGAAAAATAGCTTAGGTGAAGAATGGAGACAATATGAACATGTATTTCCATTGCTTGCCAAAAGTAAAATTGATCAAATAAGTTTAGAGTGTCAAAACTCAAAAGTCCCTATGGATTTAATTGAATTATTAAAAGGAAAAAAAATTTTAGTAGGTGCTATTGATGTAGCTACAAAAAAAATTGAAACCCCTGAACAAGTTGCTAATATTTTAAGAAATGCTACTAAATTTGCAGAACCAAGAAATATTTTAGGCTGCACAAACTGTGGGTTAGTTACTTTTTCTCAAGAAGTTGCAAATGCAAAAATGAAATCTTTAGCGCTTGGCGCACAGATTGTTAATAATGAATTTGGACTAGAATAATTATTATTGCGCTGTCCAGCCGCCATCTATTGGAATATTTGCACCCGTTATCTCTGATGCGCTATCGGAGCATAAAAAATAAATTAAATCTGCAATATGTGATTTTTGCACAAATCTTAAAGATGGCTGCTTATCTTTTAAAAGTTGGATTTGAGCTTTGGAACTGGATAATTTAAATTTTTTTGCAATTGTATCAATTTGATCTTGAATAAGCTCAGTCAGCACAAAGCCTGGGCATATAGAATTGCAAGTAATGTTTTCTTTTGCAGTTTCTAAAGCGGTTACTTTTGTAAGACCTACGATACCGTGTTTAGAGGCTGTGTAAGCAGACTTATTAACTGATCCTATTAAGCCATGAGTTGATGCAATATTAATAATTCTTCCCCAATTATTTTTGCGCATAATAGGTAAAGCATATTTAGTCATATAAAACGCAACATTAAGATTAATATCTAATAATTTTCTCCTTAAGATCTTCCGGAGAATTTATTTCTTTTCTAAACCATCCCTGCATTTGCACACCTGTGTTTCCACACATAAATGGTTTAATATTAAATTTTCCAGATAACTCATCCCATAATTGCTGACCACC
>OGWG01000203.1_pt1 | contig 10828 bp, 14 predicted proteins | sample 1575911 | NCBI WGS metagenome assembly OGWG01 (sample SAMN07581534, study PRJEB24739) | freshwater metagenome
TTTTTTTTTTCAAGCAGAAGACGGCATACGAGATGCGCATTAGTGACTGGAGTTCAGACGTGTGCTCTTCCGATCTGTTTCCCAGTCACGATACCTCCTTGCTAAAATAAAAAATTGTGTGTAAAGTTATGGCATCTTTATTCACTCGGTGCCTTTATTCCCGTGATGAATTGTTTACCTGACACTGGCGTACCCCTATTTATACCGGATAACATTCCGTACAAAGACCTCTATGCTGTGGCTAAAGCCGCATGTGAGACTGTTAAGGTATTGAAAAAAACAGGCTTAAAAGTTAAGCCAACATCAGCAGACAGGGTCGCTGCTGAAAAAACACTCCATCAAATTGCCGACCCGTCTTTGAGCAACAAAAAAACCAAGAACCAAATACAGAATCTCCCCCAAACAACGGGCGGTTTGATGCATTTGGAAGAAATACTGGGCGAATTTGATAAAAAAGTGGTCCAATCGGCAGTGCAATTACGTATTTACGTAACCAATAGGCTTATCAAAGAGAGTGCAGACCCCGACCCCAAGATAAGAATCCGTGCATTAGAGCTTTTAGGGCGTATTTCTGATGTTGGATTGTTTACAGATCGCACAGAATTGACCATAACTCACCGTGCAACTACCGACTTGGAGTCAAAATTACGTGAAAAGCTACAAAAACTTCTTGAGGACGCCCCCGCAATTGTTAAAACCAGCGATGATGTTATTGATGTAGACGTTGAACTGGGTGTAAATGGAGAAAATGCAGCGTATGGGGTTATACAATGAGTTTGATGACGCTTACTGAAGCGGAAATTATGGTTTTAATGAAAAACCTGCATAATTTTTCTTTAGAAGAGCAAGAAGAGATTGAACAAATAGCCGACGAGCTAGCTAAACGTAAGCAGTCGGCTGCTTGTCGTAATGACTTAATTGAATTTTGTAAATATATGCAACCTGACTATAAAGTTGGAAAGCATCACAGGATTTTGGCTGATTTATTGATGAAAACTGCCTTGGGGTTGGAGGATAGGGTGTGCGTTAATATCCCCCCACGCCACGGTAAGAGCCAGCTTGTATCTATTTATTTTCCCGCATGGTTTTTAGGAAAGTTTCCTGATAAGAAAATTTTAATGGTGTCACATACAACCGATCTTGCCGTAGATTTTGGACGAAAAGTTAGAAATCTGATAGCCAGCGATGCGTATAAAAACATTTTTCCGACGGTTGATCTTGCGGCTGACTCAAAGTCTGCGGGCCGATGGAATACCAATTCTGGCGGTGAGTATTTTGCCTGTGGTGTTGGTTCTGCTTTGGCTGGGCGCGGTGCTGATTTACTCCTGATTGACGACCCACATAACGAGCAAGATATTATTAATGGCAACTTTGATGTATTTGAAAAAGCTTATGAGTGGTATACCTTTGGTGCGCGGACACGCTTGATGCCGGGAGGGCGGGTAGCAATTGTGCAAACCCGTTGGCATATGGATGACCTGACGGGTCGTGTTACTCGTGATATGGCTAATTCGGAGTTAGCCGATCAGTTTAGAATAGTTGAGTTCCCCGCTATATTTAATTCAGATACTAATGATGAAAAACCCCTGTGGCCCGAGTTTTTTGATCTAAAAGCATTACATCGTACAAAGGCTTCCATGCCGCTGTTTCAATGGAACGCCCAATACCAGCAGAACCCAACGGCGGAAGAAGCCTCTGTTGTAAAGCGGGAATGGTGGAAAATATGGAAAAAAGAAGAACCGCCCGATTGTGATTACATCATACTTACGTTAGACGCCGCCGCCGAAACACATAACCGTGCTGACTTTACTGCGATTACTGTATGGGGGGTTTGGAATAATGAGGACGAGAAAAACTACAACATCATTTTGCTCAACGCGATTAAAAAACGAGTTGAGTTTCCTGACCTTAAAGATCTTGCGATGGAACAATGGCGAGAATGGGAACCCGATGCGTTTATTGTTGAGAAAAAAGTTTCTGGTACGGCACTCTACCAAGAGTTTCGTCGCATGGGTATCCCGGTTCAAGAGTACACACCCCATCGAGGTACGGGTGATAAACTGGCGAGGCTAAATTCAGTAGCTGATATTATTAAACAAGGACTAGTGTGGGTGCCTGAAACACGTTGGGCAGAAGAAGTGGTAGAAGAAATTGCTGGGTTTCCATTTATGAGCCATGATGATTTGGTAGACACCACAACAATGGCGCTTATGCGTTTCAGGCAAGGTGGTTTTTTACGACTTCCAAGCGACGAACCCGACGATCAGAAGTATTTTCATGGTTTTCGTGGGCAAAAGCGCGGTTACTATTTAGGATAAAAAATGGCTATTGATAAAGCACTGTACGCAGCACCCCAAGGGATTGACAGCCTTTCAACCGAAGAAGCTCCTATTGAGATTGAAATTGTTAATCCAGAAGGCGTGTCAATTGGTATTGATGGGGTTGAGATTGATCTGATGCCAGAAAGCGGTAAAGAAGAAGAGGAGTTTGACTCTAATCTTGCCGACTACATGGATGACTCAGAACTTCAAAAAATTGCTGGCGACATTATGGAGTTAGTTGAAGCAGACATTAACTCCCGCAAAGATTGGGTTGATACTTATGTTAAGGGGCTTGATGTTCTTGGGTTGCGCTATGACAACGTGACAGAGCCTTGGGATGGTGCTTGTGGTGTGTTCTCCACACTGCTTACCGAAGCTGCAATTCGCTTTCAAAGCGAATCAATTATGGAGACTTTCCCCGCTGATGGACCTGTAAAAACTAATATTATTGGTGCATCCAGTCCTGAAATTGAAGAGGCGGCTAAACGTGTAGAAGCTGATATGAACTATCAGCTAACAGACAAAATGCCTGAGTACCGTTCGGAACATGAACGTGCGTTATGGGGTGTGGCGTTAGCCGGTTCATCATTCAAAAAAGTCTATTACGACCCGTCACTTGAGCGGCAGGTGTCCTTCTATATACCCGCCGAGGACATAATCCTACCGTACGGCGTAACAAATATCAGACGTACAGACCGCCTCACGCATGTGATGCGGAAAACTAAAAATGATATTAAACGCCTGCAAGTCAGTGGTTTTTATTGTGATGTGGATATTGGTGAACCCTACGCTAACCAGACTGATATTGAGAAAGCCAAGGCACAAAAAGAAGGTGTTGAGCAAACCAAAGATGAGCGGTATCAGATATACGAAGTGCATATTGAGTATGACTTGCCCGGATACGAAGAAGATTTACCGTTGCCCTATGTCATTACCATTGATAAGGGAACTAATAAGGTTTTAGCAATTCGTCGTAATTATAAAGAAGACGACCCACGTAAAGCAGCGAGACAACACTTTGTACACTACATGTATGTCCCCGGTTTTGGGGCTTATGGCTTTGGGTTGATACATATTATTGGTGGCTACGCCACAGCAGGCACCATGCTGATTCGTCAGTTGGTTGACGCGGGTTCTTTATCTAATCTTCCGGGTGGTTTGAAATCCAGAGGTTTGCGTATCAAAGGTGACGATACGCCGATTGCTCCCGGTGAGTGGAGAGATGTGGATGTTCCGGGTGGTGTAATCAGGGACAATATCTTACCGCTGCCGTATAAAGAACCCAGCCAAACACTCCTTGCACTGTTAAACCAGATCACCGAAGAAGCGCGAAGACTCAGTGGTATGGCTGATATGAAGATCAGCGATATGTCGAGTCAGGCTCCGGTGGGTACCACCCTAGCTCTCTTGGAGCGGCAGTTAAAAACAATGGGTGCAGTACAAGCTCGCATCCATGCAGCGATGAAAGAAGAGTTCAAGCTGCTCAAAGAAATTATCAGAGAATACACAAGTCCAGACTATAGTTATGTACCCCAAGATGGCACACCACAGGTTAAGGCTGAGGACTACGATGTAATTGAAGTAATTCCTGTATCCGACCCTAACGCTTCAACAATGGCCCAACGGGTTGTGCAGTATCAAGCTGCCTTACAGCTTGCTCAGGGTGCGCCCCAGCTTTACGATCTTCCACGGCTTCACAGGCAGATGTTGGATGTACTTGGTATTCCTAATGCTGACAAACTTGTACCGCTGCCTGATGACCAGAAGCCTAAAGATCCAATCACTGAAAATATGAACGTGCTTAAAGGCACACCGCTGAAAGCATTTATTTATCAAGATCATCAGGCGCATATCACAACGCATATGACCTTTTTGCAAGACCCAAGCATTATGCAGACTATTGGACAGAACCCGATGGCACAGCAGATGCAGGCTGCAATGATGGCTCACGTTGCTGAGCATTTAGGATTTAGATATAGGCAAGAGATTGAACAGCGTGTGGGTGCACCGCTACCGGGACCGGAGCAAGATATTTCTGAAGCCGAAGAACTTGCAATGGCTAAATACGTAGCAGAAGCAGCGCAACAAGTGTTGCAAATTCATCAAGCCCAAGCTGCACAACAGCAAGCACAAGCAGTTGCCCAAGATCCCCTTGTTCAAATGCAGCAACAAGAACTTCAGATTAAAGGTATGGAGCAGCAGCGCAAAGCTGCTAAGGATCAAGCCGACGTTGCGCTTGCACAAGGCCGACTGCAAAACGAGAAAGAACGTATACAGCTTGAAGCACAGAAAGAAAACATTCGACTGCAAAGCCAAGATAAACGGGATGATAAAAAGATCCAAGCCGACTTACTTAAATCTGCAATGAAGCGGGGTAACCAATAATGGCAAATGAACGGATGATACTTGACCATTTATTTAATAAATTAAAAGAACGCGAACGTGAAGTAGGTGAGTCTATTGCCGAAGGTGGATGTAAAGATTTTGCTGAATATAGGAATTTGTGTGGCGTTATCCAAGGTCTGCGCCGTGCAAGAATAGAAGTTCAAGACCTTGTGCAACGGTATGAGGAATTTGAGAATGACTGAACTAGAAGAAGCGCAGGAAAAAGCTAAACAATTGCCGCATGTTAAAGGGTATAAAATTTTATGCGCCTTACCAACAATTGAAAACAAGTTTGACAGCGGTATTATTAAAGCTGATGCAACATTAAAGTACGAAGAGTTATTAAGCAACGTGCTTTTTGTTGTATCACTAGGTGATATGGCTTATGCTGATAAGAATCGTTTTCCAACAGGACCGTGGTGCAAACCGGGGGATCTTGTGATTACTCGCGCTAATACAGGCACAAGACTTAAAATTCACGACCGTGAATTTAGGATTATTAACGATGATTCCGTTGAAGCGGTGGTTGAAGACCCCCGTGGTATCCAACGTGCATGAGGTGAAATATGGATCAAACTGAATTTAAATTCCCTGATGAAAAAACTTCTGAACAAACAAAACAGGCTAAGGACGATGCTGTTGAGTTTGAGATTGAAGTGGTCGATGACACCCCAGATACCGATAAAGGGCGTAAACCGCTTGAAGAGCCGGTTGGTGAAGTAACTGACGACGAACTTTCTAAATATGACGAAGGTGTTCAGAAGCGAATTAAAAAACTGTCGCACGGATACCACGATGAGCGTCGGGCTAAAGAAGCCGCCTTACGTGAACGGGAAGAGGCTTTAAGGTTTGCTCAACACATTATTAATGAAAATAACAGCCTTAAAAAGAATCTTGGGGATCACACTACGCTTCTTGTAGGCACAGCTAGGCAAAATGCTGAGTTCGCATTAGAACAGGCTAAAGCTAAATACAAAGCTGCATATGATGCCGGGGATGCTGATCAAATTGTCGCCGCCCAAGAAGAAATGACGCAAGCCAAACTTCGTTTGGATAAAGTAGAAAATTTTAGGCCACCCCCTTTACAAGAACGCCAATTTCCTGTAAATATACAACCACAGTCCGTTCCAGAGAATAAAGCCGATCCCAAAGCGCTTGCATGGCGTGACGAAAATCAGTGGTTTGGGAAAAATAGGCTTATGACTGCCTTCACTCTGGGACTGCATGAACAATTGGTTGAAGAAGGCGTTGATCCATCCTCAGATGATTATTATGAGAGGATCAATAAAACCGTGCGTAGTAAGTTTCCCGAAAGCTTTTCTGGCGAGGAGAAACCAAAACGGACGAGCAGTAATGTTGTAGCCCCAGCAAGCCGAAACGTTGCACCTAAAAAAATCACGTTAACGCAAACTCAGGTTGCACTTGCTAAGAAGTTGAAGATTCCCCTTGAATTATATGCCCGGAAAGTGGCGGAAGGAATGACACAAAATGGCTGAGAATAAATTGGCTGCTGAAACCCAAAATCGCGGAAAACGTGAATCGGATACTCGTGAAACTGTTGAGCGTCCTCGCAGTTGGACACCTCCCACACTGCTGCCTGACCCCGCTCCAGAGCCAGGGTATAAATATCGTTGGATTCGCGTTTCTATGATGGGTCAATCTGATCCCCGTAATGTGTCAACTAAACTACGTGAAGGCTGGGAGCCTGTTAAGGCTGAAGACCATCCTGAGATTTCTGGTTATTTAGATAATGACAACCAGCGTTTCAAGGACAACATTGTTGTCGGTGGCCTAATGCTTTGCAAAACCCCAACGGAGTTCGTTGAGCAACGCAATGATTTTTATCATAAGCAGGCTGATGCTCAAATGCGTTCTGTTGACAACAACTTTATGCGCGAGAACGATCCACGTATGCCTCTGTTTGCAGAGCGTAAATCATCGGTGACATTCGGACGCGGTAATCAACAATCTAAGGAGTAATTAAATGGCTTACCCGACTATTGATAGACCTTACGGTCTAAAGCCGGTCAATTTGATCGGTGGTCAGGTGTTTGCCGGGGCAACTCGTCAGCTTGTCATTGCTAATACTACTGGTACAGGATATGGCACTAGTATTTTTTATGGCGATCTGGTGAAAATTGTTTCAGGCGGCACTATTGAAAAAGACACTGGGACTACTACTGCGACCCCTTGTGGTGTGTTTCTCGGATGTCAATACGTTAGCGCAGCAACAAGACAGCCTACTTTTGCACAGTATTACCCAGCAAGTTTGTCTGTTGTAAGCGGGTCAACGATTTATGCTTATGTTGCTGATGACCCTGATCAACTGTTTAAGGCGGTGTTAGTTGCTGGCACTACAGCGAATAATACTTCTTCTGGTCTTTCTGTGGCTTTTCTAGGCCGCACAATGATTGGTAGCAACGCACAACTTGTTCAAAATACCACTTACGATGGCACGAATGGTAACGCGCAAACAGGCGATTCGACAGTTGGCATTTATAGTGCTGCTGGCGCAACTACGACTGAGACGCTTCCAATTCGTATTATTGATGTGGTCCCTGATACTGCTAACTCTAGTGGTAACTTTTGCGAGTTCATCGTTAAGTTCAATGCACCGAACGTAACGGGGCAAACAGTTGCTGGCGGTCATCAGTATCTCAACCCGACCGGCGTTTAAGGAGTAAGAAATGGCTATTTCACGCGCACAACTACTGAAAGAGCTGCTCCCCGGCCTGAACGCCCTGTTCGGTCTGGAGTATGCGAAGTATGGCGAAGAGCACAAGGAGATCTACGAAACGGAGACTTCTGAGCGCTCATTTGAAGAGGAAACCAAGCTGTCAGGCTTTACTGCTGCCCCTGTGAAGAACGAAGGTGCTGCAATTGCTTATGACAACGCGCAAGAAGCTTGGACTGCTCGTTATACGCACGAAACCATTGCATACGGCTTTTCAATCACTGAAGAAGCGATTGAAGATAACTTGTACGACAGCTTGTCTGCTCGTTATACAAAAGCCCTTGCACGGTCTATGGCGTACACCAAGCAGGTTAAAGCTGCTGCTGTATTGAATAACGGGTTTGCCGCTACTGTGACTTACGGTGATGGTCAGCCCCTGTTCTCAACAGCACATCCGCTGGTTTCTGGTGGTGTAAACAGCAACACGACCGCTACGGGCGTGGATCTTAACGAAACCTCGTTGGAAAACGCAGTGATTCAGATTGCTGCATGGACTGACGAACGTGGACTTTTGATTGCTGCTAAGCCTCGCAAACTTATTGTTCCTCCTGCTTTGATGTTCGTGGCAACCCGCCTGTTGGAAACCGAACTCCGTGTCGGTACTAACAACAACGACATCAACGCCCTGAAGAACAACGGTTCGATCCCCGAGGGTTACACGGTTAATCACTTCTTGACCGATACAAACGCTTGGTTCCTGACAACCGATGTTCCTAACGGCCTGAAGCATTTTGTACGGACACCGTTACAAAATTCAATGGATGGCGATTTCGACACGGGCAATGTTAGATACAAGGCTCGTGAGCGTTATTCGTTTGGAGTGAGCGATCCGTTGGGTATTTACGGTAGCCAAGGCGCTTAATTACAAGCACACTGGTAACGGCAGAAGGGGGTTGACAGCCCCCTTTTGTTTGCCCTATAATTTCCTGTGTCATAACTAAGGAGATGAAATGGACACCACAAACTTACCCAAAACACGCCAAGAAGCTAAGGCTACCGGCGCTAAGTATTACTTCACGGGTGAACCCTGCAAGCATGGACATATAGCACCACGAAAAACAAAGGGTGCATGCGTCGAGTGTTTGAAGGTTGAATGGGAAAAAGCCAATACAACTAGGGCCGAATACTTTCGTGAGTACAACAAATCAGATGCTGGGCAGCAAGCTAAGCGTAAATATTACGAAGCCAACAAAGATGCAGTGATTGCTAGAGCGCAAGCACGGACAGATGAAGATAAACGTCGGTATAAAAAGACTCATAAGGTTAATAACCCCGACATGTACAAAGAGATGACTAGTCTTAGGAGGCGTAGGTTTAGAGATGCTACTCCTAAGTGGCTTACTGCAACCCATAAGATGGAGATAAGACTTAAGTACCGCCTTGCGATTGAGTTAAGTAGGATTACTGGAGAGCGGCATGCAGTTGACCATATCATCCCCCTCGTTAATGATTTTGTATGTGGGTTACATGTACCTTGGAATCTTCAAGTACTTACGCAAAAAGATAACCTTGCTAAATACAATCACCTTATTGACACACCCCAAATAACCTGATATAAACCATTTATCTGGGAAACCAGCTTGCTAAACTGTCCCAGCAGACGATGCACCGATTAGCAAGCGACTTGTGCATAAGGAATCATTATGGCAATTACTACCTTTGACGGTCCTATCCGATCACTGGGCGGCATTTATCAGCAAGGTCCGTCCACCATTGTAGAAATCACAGCAGACACCACACTTACCCCGCTGGCTCATGGCGGCAGGATTATTTCTGTTGGCGGTACGCTGGCTGCTAATGTGGTTCTTACGCTTCCCACAATTAATACTTCGGCTAATGCACCGTCATCTGGTCCGGGCAATGATCCCAATACATCAAATAATGAAGGCGTTGTTTACACCATTTGGGTGCCAACCACGATTGCAACATCTTCATTGAAGATTGGAACTGATGGCACGGATCGTTATGTTGGGTCTATTCTAAGCGTGGATACAGACTCATCTGGCGCTATGGCAGGATTTACCGCTGGTGCAAACGATGACTTCATCAACTTCAACGGTACAACGACCGGGGGCGTTGCGGGATCATGGGTGCAAATTATTGCGATTGCGGCACTGAAATACATGGTGACCGGCGTAATTAATTGCACAAGTTCTCCTGCCACACCATTTGCAACGTCTTAATAGGGGCGCATCATGGGGATGCAAACCGATGTTAAACAGGCGCACCTCAATGGATCGGGCTTCTTAGTTACAAGTCCGGTTCGCGTCAAGGGTGTTTCGTTTTATGGCGCAGGGTCTGCGGATGGCACTTTAGTTCTTTTTGATACCGCCACCACTCCAGTATCTGCAAGCGTAACTTATGCGCGATCAGGGACCACGGTGACGGTAACCAAAACCGCTCATGGTCTTATCACGGGCGATGTGATTGGGATTCACTTTGCGACAGGCACAGGCGGCACAGCAACGGATGGCACTTACACGATTACTCGGGTAGATGCCAATACGTTTACACTGACAGACATTAATACAGGAACTATTACTGGAACCCCTGCGGCGGTATATGCCGTGGGTCGCTGGTTGTTAACGTATGAATGTGATGATACAGATGTCTTTCAAAATGCTCCGTTTATCCCCGGCGAAGGTGTAAGAGCCTTAACAGGGGTTTATGTATATGTTTCTAACATAGCCGCAACGCAAATCTATTATGGCTAAGACCCCGGCGTGGCAACGCAAAGAAGGAAAAAACCCAAAAGGTGGCCTTAACGCAAAAGGCCGTGCTTCTTATAACGCAGCCAACCCAGGCAAACCTGGGTTAAAACCTCCGGCGCCAAATCCAAAAACAGAGAAAGATGCAAATCGACGTAAATCCTTTTGCGCTAGGATGAGCGGGATGCCTGGGCCAATGAAAGATGAAAAAGGCCGTCCAACCCGTAAAGCACTATCTTTGAAAGCATGGAAGTGTTAAATGGACCCGATGATTATTTGGAACTTAATCACTTCAGTCTTAGTAGGATTAGTGATGTTTATGCTCAAAAACTCCCATGATGAGCAACAGCGCATCCAGATCCTGTTAAACAAAACCCGCGAGGAAATTGCCCGTGATCACATTACTCGCGCAGAAGTGCGTCAAGACCTTGAAAAAATTATGGAACGCTTTGATGCTGGCTTTGAGCGGCTTGAAGCAAAAATTGACCAGTTGGCTAAGAAAGGGTAAAGATGCCAGCAGTCAGTGAGAAGCAAAGAAGGTTTATGGAAGCTATAGCACATAACCCAAAGTTTGCAAAAAAAGTTGATGTCCCTCAATCCGTTGGTAAGGAGTTTACTGGTATGAAAAAGATGAACATGGGCGGCATGGCCGCAAGCAAAATGGGCGCTGTTAAGACTGC
>OGWG01000205.1_pt1 | contig 10809 bp, 10 predicted proteins | sample 1575911 | NCBI WGS metagenome assembly OGWG01 (sample SAMN07581534, study PRJEB24739) | freshwater metagenome
GATGCATACATGAAAAATAAACACCAAGTGATGCCGGGACGTACAAGAGCAGATATTCCAGCCACAAACCAGCCCGCAGCTTTAGCCGTTTCAGCCTGTTCTTTAAAGGCCTCTTTGATGGAATCCAATTGTTGGATAGAGTAATCCACATATTTCTCCTCCACTCGGAATTCGCCACGCATTTTCTCCAGATCAGTTTGAAGCTGGAACATATTTAACTCGTGAGCGCGTTCATTCTTCTTATCTAAGAATTTCAGCACTTCCGGTGCAAGCCTAAACAAACCCCCAAAGATAGAGCCTAAAAGACCACCAGAGAGTAGATCAAACATTACAGACCTATGAGCTTCTTAAAGAACGCAGCCGCCGCTCCTGGCCCTAGAAGCACCGCTGCCATGACTGCATAGAGTATGTATTCAAGACGTTTAAACTTTTGTGAACCATCCTGAAAACGCTCGTCCACACGTTGAAATGACTCTTGAATGCCTTTGTAACGCTCCGCGCAGATCTGCTCGTGCGTTGTCAAACGCGCCTCGACTTCAGGAATCTGCTTGAGTTCGCTCATTTTCTTGCGCCTGTTTCTGAATCTCGGCAATGATCTGAAAGACCTCTTGATAGGGTCTTGTGCCGAGGTATTGCAAGATGGTGTTGATTAAAGGGGTGGTGAGGGTGATTTCTTTCATGATTGGTTCCAAGGAATCGGAGTGTTTTGCGGGGAAACGGGGGGCGTGATCATCTTTTTCATCGCCAAGACTTCTTTCATGCGTTGTGAGTGCTGCGCTCTTTTTTCAGGGTCTGACCATACAGACTTAATTTTCTCATGATGCTCCCTAGATAGCGACCTGCCCTTCATAGCCAAACTTTTTTTCTGACTAGACTCTTCGGACATTACACGACCACGCCGCTGCTCACCAAGTTTCAAACGCAACTCAAGTGGCATCGGTTTTTTCATTTTATAAACTTTGCCAAAGTTATTTGGTGTTTTGCCTTTTTTGGCCGCAGACATTTTTGCTTTTGTTTCTTCAGACGCTTTTCGTCCAATTTTTGTAACACTTAGTTTTGCAATATGTTCTGGGGAAAATTTTTTCCCTTTTTTTGCCTCTGAGATTCTTTTTTTTGTTTCTTCTGAAACAACTTTACCAGCCATCATGGCGCTTATTATTGCTTTATGTCTGTCAGATGTTGTTTTTCCACGTTTTGCATCCGCGATTGCTTTTGATGCAACCGCTCGAACTGTGTCATACGTTTTACTGTTGATACGTTCGCCATTGCAACACGCCATAGTCCAAAATGCGTTAGCCATTTTGGCGTTTTGAAATGCTTTCCACAACATCCAATGAGCAACAAAATGCAATCTAGGGCTAAGACGGACAAGATTATCTTTGTCATTTGATCCGCCCATAGAGCGCGGAACAATATGATGCCTTTCCACCCGTCCTTCAGGTGGGTGTTGCTTTGCGTACTCAATCAACCGCATATAGCGACTGAATTGAAGTTGGCTTACTGGCTCTGCCACGGCAAAGGCAAACTGACTACCGGAGGATTTTTGGCGTTCTGAATCTGTTGATGCACTGCCGCCTCAGTGGCGTCTTTGTCTACACCGTTGGCCCAAATCCAACCAAGAACGTCATTTAGTGTGAGGTCTTCATAGAAGATGAAGTCCGTCTTGCTCACCACAGGGAATGAGCAAGTGCTGTAGACCTGACCTGTGTAAGTGCCATCAGTGCCTGTGAGGTTCCAATGTGCCGTGACTACATAGTCTGCACCTTCCGGTGTTTGTGGGATGCAGTTGAGTGCGGAGATTGCCCATTGGTAGCTGACCATGGTTGGGTTCCTTCTAAGATTTGGCGTAAACGCCGTGATATAAAGACCTTGCTTCAGTAGCAACAAGACCGGCTAGTTCTAGGTCTTTGAAATAGTGTTGGTAAACCAACTTTCCATTTTTCATAACTCGCACAAGCCATGCTTTGCTTTTCTTGTGCCAGGAAACCCCTGGGTATCCGCTTGTATTGTTAACAAGAGCAGGTCGGTTGCACTGATTCTGACTTCGATTGACAGCCCTTAGGTTTTCAATTCGATTGTCTTGCCTATCACCATTGATATGATCAATTTCTTTTGGCAAATAACCATAAACCAATAAAAAAATCAGACGATGCACCTTGTGGATTTTATTCATCCATGTGACATGCCTGTAGCCTGTCTTGTGAATTGATCCAGCCTCTTGCCCAACAAGGTATTGCTTGTTTGGATGGGCGACCTTCTTCCAATACAGTTGTCCATCTCTGTACTCAAAGCAGTCTGCTACTTGCGCTTGTGTAATCATGATTCGTACACCAGTTTTTCGCCAGTCAGTTTCTCAACCATGCGGGCAAGTTTAAGCATGTCCACATTAATGCGCTTGCCGCCCTTCTCAGAGTAGTAAGCCCATGCCATGTCCTCAGACGGGCCATCAGGAATTAGCGAGAAGTTGTGCGGAGACAGCGTGGTAACGTTACCAGCTTCGTCTCTGACTTTGAGTTCGCTACTGGATGAAACATCTTCAGCATATAGAATGATGTCATTGGTAACCGATCCTGTTGGCGCAGTGCCGTTAAAGATTGCAAGTGACGCTGCTGATGAAGCTCCAGCGCTTGTGCCACCTAACAGTAAATTTCCTGAAGCGTCTAATGTAAGCGCCTGCGTGAAGGTGATAGCGTTTCCTGCTGTGCCGGAGGGGGCGGTGAACCACTTATGCAGGCCGCCGTTTGCTTGGTACTGCGTTGCAGCACCAGTGCCGACATACTTCCAACCGCTGTTGTAGTAGGCGTTGGAAGTGATATCGACTTCACTGTTTCCGACAAGAACTGCCACACTTGACTGGAATGTCGGAATATTAGAAGCACTCGGCGTCACCCCCAAGCCGAGGTTGCCGGAGGAGTCGAGGCGCATGCGTTCTGCTTGAGAACCTGCTGCTCCGGTCCCGAATGTTAAGAATAAGCCGTATGAGCGATGTTCAACTGTTGCGCTTCTTGCAGCGTTAACAGATTGGTTATATGTAAACCCAGAGCCGCCACCTACCTCAAATCTTTCTGTGTCCTGCACAGTAAACTTTGTAATAAGATTGCTCGTCCCAATCCCCAGACCTGTGCTGTTGAGGCGCATTTGTTCGGTGTTGGCGACTTGCCAAACATGAAATCCAAATCCTGCCCCTTGCGCTGCGTTATATACACTCGCGCCAGATGCATTGTCCCGGTAAATATCTAAAAATTGATCTGAAGTGTTTACACCAAGACGGAGCTTCCCTGCTACTGCATTTACTTGAAGTAAATTCGTCCCATCAAACGTCAGCGCACTACCGCTTGTCGCCACCTTAGAACCATTTAAATACAGGACACCGTTGGCTGTGCCACCATTTAGTGTCAGGTTTCCACCCATCGTAAGCGCTCCAACACCGGTGACATCCCCCGTAGAGTCAGCGATGGTCACTACGCTGTTTTGCACTAATTTACCTGTCGTGCCGTCAAACCTGACTACTGCATTGTCTGTAGCACTTGCTGGGCCTACAACGTCACCACCTGTTGCCCCTGCTGGATCATTCATCAGCAAAAATTGCGTACCGTCATACATCACATCCACAATCGAATTAGCCGCAATGGTTCCAGATGCAATCGCTGTAGCATCTTGATACGTAATGTTTTTTGCACCTTGCCCGTTTACATTGACCGTCGAGGCTGTCGTATTGGCATTGAGTGCTTTGAATTGGATACGCAACCCTGCGTTGTAAGTGGTGGTGATACCGGTCAACGTCACGACATAGGCATTCGCCGCTCCTGTATCCGCAGCGTAGTTGCTGTACGAATTGGCGTCATTCACCGTGCTTGCTACTGCAGTAAAGTCCGCATCGAGGTTTGTCAACGGAATTGCCGTTGTCGCAGTAGCAAACGTGTTTGGAATCGTGACTGGCTTAGGCATTAGAACCTCACTCGTAATTCATGTTCAAGTTGGAATCCGTTGTAAACAAATCCTGGAGATGTTGAGGTGACGGTAAATCCGATGTACTTGCCGTACTGTTGCGCATCGTACTTGTAGAGCGCGTACCCAGTCGGAGTCCATGACACCGTCTGCCCTGAGTTGTTCGTCCAGGTGATCGTTTGCAGGAAGTTGTTGATCCAGTTGATGCCATTGGTCAGCGTAATGGTCGGAGACACCTGATTTTCCGAGTCCACTGTCGCAAGGATGACGCCCACGCCCACACTGGAAATCGTGGCTTCAACTCCAAGCTTGAGCGCCTGTTTCGTGCGGATCGGATCGTTTAACGACCACAATGCAGTCTTGACAAGACTTGCGATGTTTGCGGTTGTGTCATTGTACAACTTATACACGCGACCACTTTCCCGCAACCCAAAGGTGGTAATCAATCCCGTCAACGGCGAAGAGTTTATGTGCGTGATTGCACCCATTTCGGTTACAAACCACTTACGGTCAAAGAACACAAGTTGCAGCTTGCGCAACGTCCCGCTGTCGTTGTACGTCACCGACCACGCTGCTAGCAGAATGTTGTAGATCAACACTTGGCACGCTGTCACAGGGTAACTGAAATCAATGAACGGAAAGATGTTGTCGAGAATACATTATTGGATTTTTCTAAAATAGCATGATCAAAAGAAATAGATTTTATTTTTGAATAATATTTATTTTCTAGTTCAACAATATTTTTTGTAAATTTTGCATTGATATAAGAATCACAAACTTGCAATGCTAATTTAGTTTGCAAAACTGAAAATTCATTTAATAATGCTGATTTATTTGAGAGAAACATTCCTGAATTCCAAAGATAATTATTATTTTTAATAAGTTTTTTTGCTCTACTTAAATTTGGCTTCTCAATAAATTTAATTACTTTGTTAAAATTTTTATTAATTTTTTTTGAATATAAATAACCGTAGCCAGTTTCTGGATAGTCAGGCTTAACACCAAAAATAAAAATTTTATACATATCTAAATGAAGAGAAAGTTTTTTTATTTGTCTTTGGAATACAATTTTTTTTTGAATTATGTGATCTGAAGAAATAATTAATATGGGTTGGTAAAAAGCTAAATCATCATCATTAATTGCTGCTAGAATTGCAGCTGCTGTATTTTTTTTATCAGGCTCAACAAAAATTTTACAATTTATATTTTTTGTTTCCTCTTTAATTTGATCTAAAAAATTAGAATTTGAGCAGATACTAATAGGATCAAAATTTATTCCTGAAACTCTATCTATTGCATGTTTTAATAAGCTTTTTCCATTAATTTTAATAAATTGTTTTGGATGTTTCTTTCTTGATTCAGGCCACAATCTGGTACCTTCACCACCACATAAAATAATAGGTTTAATTTTCATTATAATAAAAATAACAAAATTATCGGTATAGAAATTGCAGAACCAATTGTTGATACAAAAACTGCGGTACCAATTTCTTGATGATAAGAATTGTTTTGAGCAGCAATTAAATAAGTTAATATAGCAGCTGGCATTGAAGCTTGTAATATAACAACTTTTGCAACGTTACCATCAAGTTTTAATAAATATACAACTAACAATCCAATAAGTGGACCTGAAATAAGTTTAAAAAAACCAAGGATAAATCCAATTTTTAATTTTTTAATATTAATTTTACTAAGCGAAATACCAAGTGATAATAAAACTAGAGGTATAACAAATCCTGATAAAATTTTTGTAATACTATTAAAAATATTAGGCATTTCTATTTTATAAAATAATACAATAAGAGAAAAAATTAATGATAATAAAACTGGGCTTAAAATTATTTTTTTTAAAGAATAAATCCCTGATGAAATTGCAGAATTTGCAGTGAAGTGGCTCACCATAACTATTGAAGCAAAACCAGCTGCTAACGCTAATCCTTCGTTTCCAAAAGCTAATAATGATAAAGGAATTCCCATATTCCCTGTATTTGGATGCATTAATGGAGTTGTTAATTTAATAGATGGAAGTTTAAAAATTTTTATTAATAAATAACCTGATAAAAAACCAATACTCAAAACTAAAAAAGCAGAAAGAAAAATTTGAAAGTATATATTTATAGTTAAATTAGATCTTGTTAATGAATCATAAATTAAACAAGGAAGTCCTATATTTGCCACCAGCTTAGTTACTGCAACAGGATTAAAATCTTTATTATATCTGTTCCATAAATAACCAATAAGAACTACAAAAATAACTGGAAGTATTATGTTTAAAATTGTTATAAACAAATATTCCTCAAATATCTGCGTAACAACTATTTTCTTTAAAACTACCTGGGTGTGTTACCGCGCCATCTTTTGAAGAACCAACAGACTGAGCGTATTTCCAAAGAGTTCCTGATGTAAAATTAGGTTTAATGTTTTTCCAAGATTTTTTTCTTTTTTGTAACTCTGAATTAGAAATTTTAACATCTATAGTTCCTTTATTAGCATCAATAATTATTGTGTCTCCATTTTTTAATAATGCTATTGGACCACCATTAAATGCTTCGGGTCCAACATGCCCAACACAAAAGCCTCTAGTTGCTCCTGAAAATCTTCCATCAGTAATTAAAGCTACTTTTTCTCCCATTCCCTGACCATAAATAGCCGCTGTAGTCGAAAGCATTTCTCTCATTCCCGGGCCTCCTCTTGGTCCTTCGTATCTAATAACTATAACATCCCCTTCTTTATATTTTCGGTTTTGAACTGCTTTAAAAGCTTCTTCTTCACTATTAAAGCATAAAGCTTTTCCTATAAACTTTAACGTTTTCATTCCAGCCACCTTAACAATTGCTCCTTCAGGCGCTAAATTTCCTTTTAGACCAACGACCCCTCCTGTTTTTGAAAGTGGTTTATTAAAAGGTCTCATAACATCTTGATTGTTATTAAATTTCACACTCTCTAAATTTTTTTTCATAGTTTCTCCTGTAACGGTTAAACAATCACCATGTAAATAACCTCCGTCCAATAAAGTTTTAAGTAGCATTGGCACTCCACCAGCTTCGAACATATCTTTTGCAACATATTTTCCACCCGGTTTTAAATCTGCTAAATAAGGAGTTTTTTTAAAAATCTTTGCTACATCCATAAGATCAAATTTTATTCCACATTCATTTGCAATTGCAGGAAGATGAAGAGCAGCATTTGTGGAGCCCCCAGTAGCTGCAACAATAGTTGCAGCATTTTGTAATGATTTAAGTGTAACAATATCTCTTGGTCTAATATTTTTTTTTAATAAAGACATTACTGCTTTTCCACTTGCGTAGGCATATTTATCTCTTTCTTCATAAGGAGCAGGTGTTCCTGATGAATATGGCAAAGCCAACCCTATAGCTTCAGACACACATGCCATTGTATTTGCTGTAAACTGTCCTCCACATGCACCAGCACTAGGACAAGCATTAATTTCTAATTCTTCTAAATCCTCATCTGACATCTGATTATTAGAATGCTTTCCAACAGCCTCAAAAACGTCAACTACTGTTACATCTCTGCCTTTATATTTTCCTGGCAATATAGATCCACCATAGATAAAAACACTTGGTACATTTAGTCTACACATTGCCATCATTAATCCTGGCAAAGATTTATCACATCCAGCCAAACCAACTAATGCATCATAACAATGACCTCTAACTGTTAGCTCTGTCGAATCTGCAATAATTTCTCTAGATATTAAGGATGACTTCATTCCTTCATGACCCATTGCTATTCCGTCTGTAACTGTGATTGTACAAAATTCTCTAGGCGTTCCACTATTATCATACACTCCTTTTTTTGCTGATTGAGCTTGTCTCATTAAAGCAATGTTGCATGGAGCAGCTTCATTCCATGTTGAAACAACACCGACGAATGGTTTTGCAATATCACTTTTTTTTAAATTCATTGCATAATAAAAAGACCTATGAGGAGCTCTGTCTGGACCTACGGTAGTATGTCGACTAGGTAATTTTGATTTATCAAATTTCATAATTAATTTTTAATAGATATTATACTTTCTAATTGATTTAAATCATTTAGTAATTTCCTTAAAATATCTTTTTCCTTATCAACTACATCTTTTGGAGCTTTATTGATGAAAGATTTATTAGAAAGTTTATTTTTTGTAGCGCTAATATTATTTTTTATTAAGTCTATTTTTGATTTTATTTTAATAATTTGATCTTTTAAGGAGATTTCTGTTGTAAATTTAACTAAAATTGCATCACCATCTAAATAAATTGGCAATATATTTTCATTTCTTTCATCTTTTGTAAAATAATTTTCAACTCTAGAAATCTTTTTAAAAATTAAAGAATTCCTAAATAAAAAGTTTTTTTTATTTTCTGGCAAATGATCAATGCAAATATCGACAAAATTGCCAGGAGAAACTTGTAAAATAACTTTTGTAGATCTTATTAAACTAACAAGCTTAATTAGCCAATTAATCAATTCAATATTCTGATTTTTAATTAACTTAATTTTGTCATCAGAAACAAAATTAATTAATGGGCTTTTTAATAAATCAGAAAATTTTAACTTATGCCATAATTCTTCAGTAACAAAAGGGATAAACGGATGAAGTGTCAAAAGAATATTTGAAAATATAAATCCAAAAACTTTTTTGGTTTCTTTTATTTGATTTTGATTATTTGAAAAAAAAATAGATTTTGAAAATTCTAAATACCAGTCACAAAATACATTCCAAACAAAATTATAAATAACTTTGGAAGCCTCATCAAACCTAAAATTTTTTATATGGTTATTAATGTTATTTTTAGAGTAAATGTATTCATTGACAATCCATTGATTGATTTCTAATTTTATTTCTTTACTATTAATTTTGACATCAAGGTTACATTTATTAAATTCACAAAATTTTGAAACGTTCCAAATTTTAGTTAAAAAATTTCTATAACCTTTAACTCTTTCCTCTGAAAGTTTTACATCTCTGCCCGGTGAGGCCATCGACATTAAAGTAAATCTTAAAGCGTCAGCTCCATATTTTTTTATTAAATCCAAAGGATCAATAACATTCCCTTTTGATTTCGACATTTTTTGACCATGCTCATCTCTAACTAATGCATGAATATAAACTTTATCAAATGGAACCTTTTTGGTTACAAAAAGTCCCATCATCATCATTCTAGCAACCCAGAAAAATAAAATGTCAAATCCTGTTACTAAAACTGATGTTTTGTAAAATCTTTTAAGATTATAGGTTTTTTTTGGCCAACCTAAGCTTGCAAATGGCCATAAAGCAGATGAAAACCAAGTGTCTAAAACATTACTATCTTGATAAACAAGAGAATTTTTTTTTTTGTAAAATTTATCTGCTTGTTTTTGAGCATCATTTTGGTCCTTTGCAGAAAAAACTTTTCCATCACTTCCATACCAAATAGGAATTTGATGACCCCACCAAATCTGCCTAGAAATGCACCAAGGTTTAATATCTTTTAACCATAAATTATAAGTTTTTGTCCATGTCTCTGGAAAAAAAATAGTTTTTTTATTTTTTACAGCTCTTAATGCCTCCTTTGAAATTTTTTTTACATTTAAAAACCACTGCTCTGTAATATAGGGTTCAATGATAGAATTTGATCTATCTCCATAGGGAACGTTATGTTTTATTGTTTCTTCTTTTTCTAAAACATTAAGTGATTTTAAATCTTCTATTATTAATTTTCTCGCTTCAAATCTATCAAGCCCCTGGTATTTTTTAGGGCAATTTTTATTAAGCCTTCCATCAGTTTCTAAAATATTAATTTTTTTTAAGTCATGTCTTAATCCAACTTCATAATCATTAAAATCATGAGCCGGAGTAATTTTCACAGCTCCAGATCCTTGATTAGGATCGGCATAAAAATCTGTGATTATTTTAATCTGCTTATCTATAATTGGAATTTTTGCATATTTATTTACTAATTTTTTATATCTTTTATCTTTAGGGTGGACTGCGATTGCGGAATCGGCAAATATTGTTTCTGGTCTTGTAGTAGCTATTGTTATAAAATCATCTTTATTTACATAATATTTAATATAGTAAAGTTTTCCCTCAATTTCTTTTTGTACTACCTCTAAATCTGAAATAGCAGTTTTTAATACAGGATCCCAATTGCATATTTTAAAATCTTTATAAATAAGTTTTTTTTTGTATAATTCTAAAAAAACTTTTATTACCGCCTCAGACATACTTTTATCCATAGTAAATCTAGTTTTTGACCAATCACATGATGAGCCTAGTTTTTTAAGTTGATTTATAATTAAATTTCCAGAATGTTCTTTCCAACCCCAAACCTCATTTAGAAATTTTTCTCTGCCTAATATGCTTTTAGATTGATTTTTTTCATTAAGTTTTTTTTCAACAACAAGTTCAGTTGCAATTCCAGCATGATCAGTTCCCGGCTGCCATAGTGTTTCATATCCTTTTAATCTATAAAATCTGACTAATAAATCTTGTATAGAATTATTAAGAGCATGCCCCATGTGTAAATTACCAGTTACATTGGGAGGAGGAATTACTATGGAAAAGTATTTTTTTTTATAATTTTTTTTTGGTTTAAATAATTTTTTACTTTCCCAAAAATTATAAATTTTATCTTCTATTTCTAAGTGATTATAATTTTCCTCTAACATTAAAAATTAAATTCTTCTTTATCTATATAATTAATTAAAATTGGCGCACTTGCATTCATAATTTTCAATTTTTCATAGCCATTTATTTTTTTATTAAAAAGATAAATACTTGAGTAGGATTGTTCTTTTAAAATACAAACTAATTTTCCATTGATATTTAATTTATCAATCAAATTTATAGGTATCATATCGTGACTGGGAAAC
>OGWG01000206.1_pt1 | contig 10781 bp, 18 predicted proteins | sample 1575911 | NCBI WGS metagenome assembly OGWG01 (sample SAMN07581534, study PRJEB24739) | freshwater metagenome
AATCATATAGGTCTGTATCCTTAAAGAAGCCAGTAAACGATGTCAATGTTCCAACACCTGTTGCATTGGCTTTATATCTGACCGTGTAATCATCTTTTGGATATGCATAAACTTGTTTGCTTTGTACATCTGTCTCCCATGCAAGATTAAAAATCAATGTCAGGTCGGTAATAATATCCCTCACATACCAACTATTAGGTATGATATATTGAAGGTTATAAGTTTCCCCAACATCGATGACTTGTTTTTCAGCAACAACAGATATTGAACCAGCTAAATTTAAGGTAAATGATACATTTTCGTATCTTAATTTTAAAATTACGCTTGAATTTGCGTTAATATCATCTAAATATTCAAGTAAAATTGAGTCATTTAATACGGTTTCATTGGTCAAATCATAGATTGAAACGGCAGTTCCATCAATCTCCCAGAACAAAATCAACTCCGCAAATTGGTTAATGTCTCCAATAGAAGCAGTTAAATCGATGTTTAATTCAGCAATTAACTCATATAATGCTGCAATCGGAGTTGTATATGTTCCACCAGTATAATTGTTGCCAGTATCAAAGTTGGGTGCGGTTGTTTCATCGGTAAACGTTATGGTCAATGTGCCATAGTCTCCAGCCGAATAGGTAATCGATGAAGGTGAAGGATTGGAAGCTCTCAAGTTAACAAAGTCCTTGATGTAATCTGCATCAAGATTTAAACCCATTGGAATAATCAAACGGTTAAAAGGGTCTGTCTTAAAAATACTGTTTATCTGATACCCTTTGTTGGCAAATGCTTTTTCAAGTATCTGCCAAATAAAAATGGCTGGGGTTAACTCATTATCTAAAATGTAATCCTCATTTTCCCACGCTCTCCACTTCATCAGGATAAAACATGATTCACTTGTTGTTGGGTCGTAATTTTCTTTTATTGATGCCGTTGAAACTGTAATTGTCTGCCACCCTAAATCTCTTACAAGTATGTTACCAACATCGGCAAACCAATCTGCATTGTTGCCTATTAGTGCAACCTTGTAATCTTTGCCTTGAAATCCTGAATGTATATTATTGATTGCCCCAGAATCGACACGACCTTTGCCAACTAAAATAGGTACACCGTTTGCCTCTAACCTTGCGTCAAAGAGTTTATAAGCATCTGTAATCACACTACCTATTTCCTGAATGTTTTCAAATACTTCAAGATTGGTTTTGGTTGCTGGTAATTTTATATTTCTTTTAGAATGTGCGCCCTTTATATTGCCTAAATTAATTGATTCAATCGAATAGTTAACCGTGACGTTTGTTTCATCTTGGTCAATGTCAACCTCTCTATTGTTTACAAATAATTTAATCATAGTTGGCTAATTGGCTGATTGGCAAAAGTTAACTTTATGGATATATCTATGAAAGGGTTACGGTTGTTTGAGGTGTTGATTGTATAATTTTCAACGATGACTGAAACATATTTGTTATCCAAAACAACGTAAACCTCTGGTGATGAAATTAAGGTGCTAATGTATTCAGCTTCATCATTGGTTATCGAAGCAGTTACCACAATTGATTTGTTAACTTTTGAATCACTTCTAATTATTTGTTTATCATAACTGTTTGCTTTGGCTAAACCACCAGCAACATTCCATTTTTGGCTTAAATTGATAATGTCTCCTTCAATCCTTTTTTCCTCTTCAATTAATCCTTTAAAGACAAATGACTCTGCCCCACCATGAATGCCAAACCAATGTACCTCAATGTTATCTGAACAATCTGGATTTAAATTGATTTTTATTTTTTCGCTCAATCTTGTATATGCTCCATCGTATCTTCCAACCGAAACATTGTAATAAGAATAAGCCGTTGATGATGTTGGAAAGTTTCCAACGTGAAATATAGCACTTGTTCCAAACACGTTTGCTGCACCGTAACTTATCGTATATAAACTATTGTTTCCCGTACTATTTACCATATCAACAACCGTTACCGATGATGACCCAGAATTGGTAAAAAATTCAAACTCTGTTGCATTATTTCCTCTACCTAAAAAGGAAAGGTAAAGATTAGTATTTTCATTTATTTCCCTTTGCCCATTTAAAGCAGTCAAGAATTTAAAGTCATTGCCTGAAGGTTGATAAAAGTCGGCAAGATTATAATTGTAGCCGTAAAAGTTGGCTGGTATAATAAAACAAGTTGATGACAATTGTTCTGATGTCGATGTAACCAAAAAGCCACTTGAGTTGATTGTCTCGGCAAATGCTTTGCAATACAATGACTTTATAACATCTGTATTCTCTGTAATTGAGAATGCACCTAATGAAGGGAAAACCGTTGTCTTGCTTTCTACGAATGGTGCTAATTCACTTTGAACAAAAGATTGAACGTTCGTATCAAATATAGAAGCGGTTGAATTACTGCTTGATTTTGAAGCCTTAAATGTTCCTGACAAAGACCCACCAACATAAACTTCTATCTTTTGTTGTACGGTTGCCGTAGCATCGACGTTTCTAAACGTCAATGGGTAAAGGCTGCTTGATATATCATCAGGGTTAATTGTGTAACTCATCTTCCTAATATTGATTTGTAATAACCTAATACGGTAACCTCAACGCTATACTTGATTGCATTTTCAATCAATTCAATAAACTTTGCATTGTTCTTTTCCAATGCTATTTCTATAAATCCAGTACGTCTGCCAGTACTTGAAAATCTTGCACTTGCTCTGGTTGGCATACCTTCTTTCTTATGTTTGGAAGCAATCGCAAAGGCTATTGATTTTGCTTCCCTATCACTTGCACCCATACGTTTTTTAGCATATTCAATTAAGCCTGAAATATATTTGCTTGGCGGTCTGCCTGAATTGGGTGTATAGGGTATTCTATCTGCTGTAACACCCTGATTATTTATTGCCATGTAATCCAGAACCAAACCAGTTATCTGTAATTCATTTACCTGAAACTTAACAACAGTTTCAATTTCTGAAATAGCCTTGCCAGTCAGGTTATGACCTTGAGCCTTCCACTCATTGACAACTGCCGTGATTGCCAAAGTTGATATATCTTTTGCTAACTGGTCTAACATTCTGAAATGACGTTTAAAACAAAATCTGCCTGAACGGTTATTAATCTTTGACTTGAGACAAAAGAATCTAAAGTCATGTTAACCCCTTCAGGTATATTGCCTACTGTTTTATTTGTATTTACATCTAACATAAACTTTTCAGCCAGAACAAGTAAATCAGACCATTTTTTAATTTGTCTGTCATCATTTGAATTGCCATTCTCATTGTAGCCTAATAAGTCATCAAAGAAAAGAGTTAGTTGGTATGCGTCCCTTCTTGTGATTGGATTGTTTATTAATGTTGGGACTTGGAAGAAAACACGTGGGAATAAGTTTGTAGCATCTTCCCCCTCTTGGTCGTATATCTTTGACCGTGTTCTGTCTGATGCCCACCCAAAAGAAAAACCGTTGAGACCGTTTATATTGTCGGTCGTTTCCTTTAGTAAATCTGCTAATTCTAATAAGGTCATTTCTTTGTTTTTTGTAACTCATGAATTAGGTTTTCTTCTGCTGCTTTAGAAGCAAGGTATTGAAAGACCTCATACAATTTTGCTTTTTCGCTTGACTCCATTGGCGTTAATCCAGTAATATTAAACAATCCACATTCAGCTATTTTCCTAATGGTCAAATACCAACCGTATTTATCACTCAATCGTTGAGAGGCAGCGGTAGATTTTGCATCGCCTGTTGGAGCATATAGGTCTGCAAATCTATACTGTAATTCTCGCTTTGCCTCATCAAAAAAAAAGACACCTCGTAAGCCACCTGTAAAGGCAACTGTAAAAAGTCAACCATATTCTTTTCAAAAACAAACTCATTGTATTCCTCACCGTTTTCCCTTAATAATACGGCAACCATGCGTAATAATCCTTCAGACTCATTGTTCTCAATTTGCTTTCGTGATTTGTCAAACTGTGCTGCTTCAGCAAATTCAAGCAATGTTGACTTTGCCATCAACTTATCTGGTAGTATATAAATTTTGCTGTTAAACTCGTATATCTGTTTATATTTTAACTCTTCAGGTTGCGTCATGGCGTTCATGATTTTGTCAAACAGAAACTTTAGGTATTTTAACTCCAGACTTTCAGCAACCCTTCCGTAACAAGCTGACAAAGGTATCTTGGTAAAGTAGTGAACGACATCTGCCATAAATGGATACTTTACCTCGCTTAACCAAACGTCGTCCATGATTTCCATCTTCTCCAAAAACTTATCTACATTTTCATTATAAGTCTTGAGTAATGAAGGTAAGAACCGCCTAACATTATCTTTGACTTCGTCCTTAATTAAAATATGTTCCAATTCCAACATGACATCTGCCCTACCTTGCTTTAAGTCAACCTTTAACTTCTTTGCATATTGCTTTATCTTCTCATAGGTTTCGTCCATCACGTTTTGAATCTGCAAGGCTTCTATTTCAACCATTGGATATCTTGGCAAAAGGTTTTTATGGAAATAGATAAACTCTTCCATCGTTACGTCTGCTGCATTTTCAGGATAGTAAAGGGGTTGATTCTGACCCTTTAGATGAAATTGTACTTTCATTTCTTTGCCCTTGATTTTTTGGTTGTTGGCTCTGGTGCGTTGTCAGCAATTACACTACTTTGTTCTACTGGTTTTACTGGGTTGGCTATTGGTGCAACCTCATGCCTAAAGATAGGTAGCGAAGGCGGTCGGTTTAATTCACGCCTGATGCCATTGCCTGATACTTGCAAAGCCTTTTCAATGTGGCTTCGTAGCTTCAAGTATTTTCGCCTTTGTAATGGAATGTCAATGATTTTCTGGTTGACGTATTCCAGAACTTTTAAAAGGGTTAAGCCTAATTCTTTATCTGTCATATTATTTTTTTATAAGTTTCGTTATAGTATTTATTTGCATACTTATCGTAATGTGAATATTCAAGACCATAAGGTAAAGCCGACATATAAGCCTCTATTATCTGCTCCTTTTCCATTTCTTTGGCTGTTTTGATTGCTTGTAATAATAAAATAAGGTGATTTTCATCAATATCAAATAATTTTACATATTCATTAAACTTTATAAGTAAAAATTCTACCGCAGTTTGTTTATCCATATTTATTTCAATTATAAGCCAATAAATCTGAACCTTCCAACAATTTAACCGATGCATACCTTAAGGCATCTGCCCCGTGATTATCCATGTCCAAAGGAATACTTGCTTTCTTGTCGTTCCAAATGTAATTCCTTAACTCGTACTTCATGTTGTAAGATTCAGGCGTAACTACCAACTGAAAATCGTTTATGAGTCGTATTCCATCAACGACAGAACCAGCGTATTTTTCCGTCTTTATGACATAAATGCCTTGTGATTGCATCGCTTGTATCAGTCTTGGTTCACTTGTGTCTGCTATTATCATGTCGTTGGTTTCAACGAGGTGTTTAACCTTCGATAAAACCATTTCATAAGATAGGTTTTGTTCATAAATTACTTCGTGTACATATATCTTCTTTGCCCCTTTGTCAACTGCTACCTTGATTAAGGCTAATGGGTCTGGATAGAAGCCAAAGTCAAGACCATAGGCGAAAGGCAAACTTTGGTCAAATTCACCTTCCACCCAATTTGGATATATTACACCTTGCTTCTTGTCTAACCATTTTCCTAAAAATCTGTGTTCGTATGCTTCTTTGTTTTCCTTTTGTAGGTTGTCAATTTTATCAATGTAATCTTGACTTAAGTTTTGTTTGTTGTCAAGGTATGTCGTATGAATGTGAGTTATAAAAGGACTGTTGCTGATTGGCACTTGCACTCCGTTAATAACTTCCATCTTGTGTGACTTCTCAAACCACCGTTTCCAAATCCAATGCTCCACCGATTGTGGGTTCATGACAAGAATAACAATGTTAGGAATGTCAGGCATCCTTATTGACTCGTCTATTGTGTTAAAATCTTTTTCGTCAGTAAACTCTTCTGCTTCATCAACGATAAAAACATTGAGACCTGTTATTGACTTTAACTTTGCCGTTTGATTTCCAGATGATGTTTTGATGCCTGAAAAGATAACACTTGACTTTGTAGCCTTGTGAGATATGTAACTGTTGCTTATGTCAAATTCATCTGCCACACCGAGCAAATCCAATTTCTCTCTGAACTCTGGTATTACAGAAATATTGGCTGATGATAACGTGTAACGTGTGTAAAGGATTGTCCAATTCTTGTAATATAATAACATGTTACAAACCCAAAGTGCGACGGTAAATGACTTTGCTGAACCACGTCCACCAGTAATCAAGAAATACCTTGTCTTAGGCTTCCAGAGTGCTTGATATTTAGGATTAACCTTTATCTTCATCCTTTGTAAATATAATCGTCGGTATTGTTACCTTTTCTCCCTGTGTCGTAATATCAATGTTTTGCTTTGCTTTACCGTAACCCCTATCTAAAAGTAATTGAGCAGCTTTAATATCGCCTTTTGTTGCCATCTCTCGTAGCTTCATGATAATTGCCTCCGCCGCCGTGATACCGTCTTTCTCCTGCCCCATGACATTTGCCATTATCAAGTCAAGGGCTGGGAGCTTCTTAGGGCGACCGTTGGGGTTGCCTGATTGTCCTTTCTTAAATTCGGTTTCGGGTGATATTTTACCGCCTTTACCCATGTTGCCTGTTTTTTGCCTGTAAATTGAGCGCAAGGGTCGGATTCGAACCGCCTATTTCAATGCTGGAAGCATCGCGTTTATCCTGATTAACTTCTTGCGCATTCTTAGGATATGGTTTCTTTAATGATTCACATAAAGGAATCATATTTTTATTCAAAGGGTAAATATATTTATACTTCCCTGCTTTTTTTCTTTTGACTAATTTTTTATAATCCTCAGTATTTAGTTTTTCAGATGGAGTTCGATTATGTGACCATCTACCTTTATAAAAAACTTCTTCACCACTACTTTTTATGTTTTCAACAAAATACCAGTTAGTAGCTTGATAAATAGTTCCTATATGTTCTTGCCCTTTATCAGCATAAGAAATAAGTAGTCTTACTGTTGGGTTAGATTTTTTTATTAATTTGATTGCTATACTCATTGCTTTTGAGGTGCTTTCTTGTTTACCATTTAAAGCCATTCTTGTAAGTTCTAAATATTGACCATAAAATAAACCAAAAGGTCTACCCATATATGCACCTGCCCCTCCACCAAATAAAATAACTCCACACCATTCATTTTTACCATTAAAAATAGAATATCCAAAATATTGAGCTGGAACTACTTTAGAATAATGAAAATTTAAACAAGCGTATTTTACTGCTTTAGCAGATGCAATTTCTAATCTCATAATTCTCCCGCGCTAACTGAAAAATAAGCCCCTTTATATTTCCTATCTAAAAGTTCCTGAATATCAATCTCAGCTTTTTGTAATTGCTCAGGACTTTCAAAAGTTATTTTCATTGTCGCTGGTTTATTTTTTTCCTCACCTATTAATTCATCGTAACTTGGTTCCGTGTCAAACTGCGGTATCTCCAACCCCCACGCATCCAAGTCAACCACGTCCCAATCGTTTGCCAGCGTGTCCCAGTCACGATAAGGGGGCGTATCAATTTTAACTATTGGTGGTCTGCTAATTACTTTGCGAAAGAAAAAAAGCGGTGGTAGTACGAAATCATCTTCGGACTTTACAGGTAAATTAGTGGATTTAGCAAATAGCGAATGGGATAAATGGAACAAAGGCGGAAAAAGAATTAAAGAAGGTTCAAAAGATACTTTACAAGATTTAAGAAATTATTGGGAACAAGGTGCAGGGATTAAAAAAAATGATAATTATTATATTAGTGAAGCGTGGAGTTCTGCTTTTATTTCTTATTTAATGCGTAAAGCAGGTGCAGGAGATGATTTTAAATATGCACAATCACATTCCCAATATATTGCCGAAGCCGTAAAAAATAGAAAAGAAAATAATTCCAAAAAATTCAAAGCATACAAACCCGAAGAAGTAGATGTTAAAGTAGGGGATTTAGTGTGTTATTCAAGACAAAGTGGAGTTACTTACGATTCAAGTGCAGGTTACAAATCGCATTGTGATTTAGTTACTGAAATAAATGGTAATGTAGCCGTTGGTATTGGTGGAAATGTTAGTGATTCAGTATCAAAGAAAAATTATTATTTATCTAATGGAAAAATAGATAAAAATAAAAGTAGTAATGTGTTTGTCGTTATCAAAAATCTAAAATAATGGGAGTTTCGATAGACATAGATGGTGCAATATCCGATTACAAAAGAAGTGGTGGGAGTACAAAATTTGAAAATTCCTTACGAAAGATATTTGAATACGCTAAAAATGATAGCAAAATTACAAGCATATCCGATTTAGCATATTTATTAGCAACGGCAAAAAGTGAAAGTGATTATTCTCTTGAACGATGGGAAGCCGATTACCTATGTGGTAAAACAGGAGTTGCATACAATCAAAAACCTTGCGAAAAAGCATTAAATTATTATCGAAGTACAACAGGTGGTAAAAAGAATTATTACACATTAGGTACTGACAAAAATGGTTTACCTTATTTTGGTCGTGGATTAATTCAATTAACAGGAAAGGCAAATTATCAAAGTTATGGTGATTTAATTGGAGTTGATTTAGTAAACGATGGAGATAAGGCATTAGAGCCAAAAAATTCGTATAAAATAGCAACAGAATTTTTAAGTAAAAAAAGAGGTGGTATTTATGCTAAAAATGGTGTAAATCGAAGCACTTTTGATATGGCAAGGGATGGTAATTTAACTTTGGCAAGAAAAAGTGTTAATGGGGGTTCAAAAGGTTTGAGTGAAGTAAATTCTAACTATGACCTATGGAAACAAATACTTGAAAAAAATAAAAGCACAGGTATATTTGATTCAAGTAGCGATAAAACGGATTTCGACAAAAAAAAAAGAATAGTTAAACGAGTTGTTGCAGTAGGTATTGCGATAGCAGTATTGGGTATATCGGGAACTTTAACTTATTTTTATTTGAAAAAAAAAGGTAAATTGCCTAACTTTATGAAAAAATTAAACATTTAAAAATAAAAATATGAATAAAGAAATATTAATTATTACAGGTGTATTAGTTGGTAGTTTTATAGTTGCCAATCATTTGATGAAATCAAAAGCACCAAAAATGGCTGAAACAATGTCAAATGCAGATGGTGGCAGAAAAGAAAGAAGGGATAAAGCAACAGGCGGTTGTAAATGTGGAAAGGGCGTAGTGGGTTATTGTGGTCAAAGTGTAGATTGTGCAACTTGTTGTGCAAATTACTCTTTTGATGGCGAAAATGATTATTCAGAAGCAGGTGGTTGCGGTTGCGGTGGTTCATCAAATTTTGGTGGTTGTTGCGGTTCTTAATATAATTTTATGGAAGAAATATTTGGCGATTTACTTGGCATAGATGGTCAGTTTGCCGACTATAATTTTGATTATCCAAAAGCAGGTTCAAACGCAAACATTAATGTTCAAAGAGCAATAAGTCAATTTCGCAGTTTGCCTGTTGAAGAACGCAAAAAAAAACCTTTACTTTATTGGTTGCTTGGTTCGGGAACTCCACCATACAAAATGTCAAAAAAAGGAAGCAATTATATTGAAAAACCTTATCGTGGGCAAAAATGTGAAAATTGCCGTTTTACTTTTCAAAGATATGTAAATGGTGAATTGATTTGTTCGCAAATTCAAGGAAATATAGAATTAGACCATTGGTGTAGGTTGTGGGCAAGTGGAGATACCGTTAAGCCAAAACCTATTAAATAATGTATAAAATTACTGATTATACTAAACAACAGGCAAAACGATTAGGATTAGTCGTAAAACCAAGTAGTGTAAAAGGTAAAAAAATAGATGTTTACAAGGGCGGTGTTAAAGTAGCATCGGTGGGGGCATTAGGTTATTCCGATTACCCAACTTATATGAAAAAAATGGGTAAAAAATATGCTGATGAAAGACGTAGATTGTATAAAATACGCCATAAAAAAGATAGGTTGAAAAAAGGAACAAATGGTTGGTACGCTGACCAATTACTTTGGTAAAATGGAAGAAAAAAAAATTGATATAGAATCAATAAAAAATTCAGAAATATTGAAAGTTTTGAATTTGGCGACTTTTGTTACAATAGCGATGTTGTTATTTTATGGATTGGGTGCATACAAACATTTTAAGGAAATTAAAAGATTAAAATAGTGCCTTTAACTAAAAAACAAATATGGATAATTGCAGGTGTAGGTGGCGTTTTAGCGACTGCACTTGTTGTTGGTTTAGTAGTTAGAAGAAAAAGAAAAAATAATGTAAATAAGAAAATTATGAGTGAAGGTCTTATCGTAAAAGGTGAATATGTTGTTCCAAAAGGAACGCCCAATATGGGCGATGCTTTACATAGTTTTGAACGCAGAAAATCCGATGGTTTCGGTGGTCGTATGTCCACAAAAATTAAAGAAGCGTTGGTTGATTTGTATAAAAAAGGAATAAACCCCGATGTTACTGATTTGAAAATAAATATTGATTCAAAGAATTACAAAGTAACTTGGGAAGCGACAATAAAACCAAGTACCGATGGTAAAGCATATACAGGTTTTATGACTTTTGGTTCAGCAGGTAGCGGTGCAGATAAACGTGCAATAGGACAAGAAGAACGAATGAAAAAAATTATTGGTGGAAAGGATTACAAGTTAGTCCTTGATTTCAAAAATCCAACAGGAATTTATATTCGTCAATTTTTCTACAAATACACGAAAGACGAATATCCTGCAATTAAATAAGTAACAATTAAA
>OGWG01000207.1_pt1 | contig 10749 bp, 12 predicted proteins | sample 1575911 | NCBI WGS metagenome assembly OGWG01 (sample SAMN07581534, study PRJEB24739) | freshwater metagenome
GTTTCCCAGTCACGATATTGCTCTTCACATCGAAGAGGATCTCGCTGCCCTTGGGCACGGGGAGGTTTTGGGCGAGGTCGTCCCGGTGAAAACTGATGTCGAGCGAGCCGACGGGCAGACTTTTCCCCGGCTCGATTTGGGAAAACTCCTTGGCGAGGCGGTGGGCCAGGGGAACTCCGCGTGTTTGAATGCCGACCAGGGCCACATTCCCCTGCGGGTGACGTTCGGCAATTTCGTGGGAAATGCGCCGGATCGCCCGGCGCACGGCTTCTCCATCCATCAACTGTCCGGCCATCTTCACCTCCTTGGGAAACTCGCAGGTTCCCCTTAAAGGACGCGGATGCGTCTACTCTTCTCTTTAGCTACCTGGTTTTTCCTTGGCGAGCGCTTTTTCCCGGGTGGTCCGCCATTCGGCCCGATGTTTTACGATCCAGTCCAGAAGAGCCTTCTCAAAGCCTACATCTTGGCCCGCCTGCTCGCTGAGATACCATTTGTGGCGGAGAATCTCTTCTCTCTCTAGCAGAAATTCGCGATAGAGCGCGGAATTACGGAAGACCGCATTGGGGTCGGTGGCCAGGCTGGGTACACCCGCACTGCTCATGGAAGGAAACTTGCATCACCTTAAAAAAAGCGCAAGGGGATATGTCGAAAGGGTTACAATTTAAACCGCTAACGTTCATATATTTGGAAATAAGATTTTTTTTGTCTTATTGCCTAATTCCCGTAACACAATGGCCGCCGACCCCTCTCCGTCCAAAACCGCCGGCCTCCCCTCGTCCCCTCCCTTTCGGGCTATGGGATCCAGAGGAATCTCGGCCAGCAGGGAAACTTTCTGCCGCTCCGCTTCTTTGGCCCCGCCGGCTGACCCAAAAATCGCATGCTTTTCTTTCGATCCCGGCGGGGAGAAATAACTCATATTTTCCACCAAACCCAAAATCTCCACGTTCACCTTCCGGAACATCGCGATCGCCTTCCGGGCATCGATCAGTGCCACTTCCTGCGGAGTCGTCACAATCAACGCTCCGTCCAACGCCACGGTCTGCACAATCGTCAACTGAATGTCACCTGTGCCCGGAGGTAAGTCCAGCACCAGCACGTCCAGATCATCCCACGCTACCTGACGCAGAAACTGCTGCGTGAACCGCGTTACCATCGGCCCGCGCAACGCCGCCGGACTGTCATCCCCCAGCAGCATCCCCATGCTCATCAACTTCACTCCGTGCACTTCCGCGGGAAAGATCCGCTCGCTTCCTTCCTCCACCCGCAACCCTTCCCGACATCCCAGCATTAGCGCCTGACTCGGGCCGTACAGATCGCAGTCGCATAGCCCCACCTTCAGTCCCTCTTTGGCCAGCTGGACTGCGAGATTGGCGGCCACGGTCGACTTCCCCACGCCGCCCTTGCCGCTGGCCACCGCGATGATCTTTTTCACGCCCGGGATTCCCTGCGGGCCCTTCGTGGCGGTGGATTGCGGGGGCGCCACCTCGGTCTCGATCGTCACGCTTTTGACCGGTGCGTAGCCCTTGAGGATGTCCCGAATTTCCTTCCCGATCTTTTCCGGCACCGCTGGATCCGGCGTCGTCAGCTTCAGCCGCAGATTCAGTTCCGTTCCCTCCAACGACATGTCCTGCACCAACCCAAACGACACAATGTCCCGGCTGAATCCGGGATATTTCACCTCCTTCAACCTCGTCACCACCTCCTCTCTCCATCCGTTTGCAGACATTCCCTTAATCTGCCTGTGGAGAGCCCCTGTTTCCAGCCCATGTAGGGCGGCTAGGCCCTTGGCCGCCACGCCCAAACCCACGCCTCCGTGGGTCCACCCCCTTCCCCATCAGTCGGACAATTGATCTCGGAGACATCTCGGAGATGTCTCGGAGTCACCTCGTAAACATCTCGGAGTTGTCTCGTAATCATCTCGGAGTCACCTCGTAAACATCTCGGAGTTGTCTCGTAATCATCTCGGAGTTACCTCGTAAACATCTCGGAGTTTTCTCGTAATCATCTTGGAGTTATCTCGTAAACATCTCGTAATTCAGGGGCAGAACAAAGAGCACGTGAACTTCGTGCAGAGGGTCAAGCACGCAGAACCGGTGGAACCACAACAACAGAACAACCAAGACAAAGACCAGAACCACAGCCACCAAGAGAGCCAAGAGCACGAGCAGAATGGGAAAGAGCCAGACAAGAAGAACTCAGGCGAGCACACGCAGAACAAGCAAGACAACAATGGGCCCATAACAGACCTGGTGCACGACCACAAACCGGACCAAGCACCACAGAACCGGCTGTTCCTGCAGCAGAAACTGGCCCAAAATTTTCATGGAAACCACGTGCTGGTGGTGCAGCACTAGGTTTTGGTTTAGGGTACATGGGAGGCGATATTGTTAGTGATTTATATGGTGTGCCTGAAGAAGACACCAAAACTCGTGAATACATAAAAAAAGCGACAGGAGTTGCAGGTGGTATCCTTGGAGCAGCTCCTCTTCGTGGATTAGGAGTTGCAGGAGAAATAATAGGTCAAGGATACGGAGCTAATGTTGCACGTAGGCTTGGTGCCGAAAAAGGATCTGCAGAAGAAATGGCTGGAGAAATAGCAGGAACTTATTATGGAGGCAAAGCTGCAGCTAAAGGAATTAACGTTGGATCAAAAGCCGCAGTAGGGCTTTTAAATAAAATACCGTCAGGTGGCGCGGCTCCACTAAAAACACCCAAAATATCTGGCCCATCATTTCTTGGTGGAGCAGGATTTGTTGGAGGAATGCACTTGGCAGAACCAATTAAAAAGGCTCTTGGTATAGAAAATCAATGGGGCCAACTGGCTGTAGATCTTGGTGCCGGTACAGTTGGTAGTGCTGCAGGAGAAGTAGCACAAAAACTGGGAACAAAAGGAGCTCAAAAAATTGGAGAAAAGCTTCTAGGAAAAGCTGCAACGGCTGCTGTAGGTAAAGGTTTAGGTGTACTTGGTCCTGTTGGAGCGGTTGCAGCCGCAGCCCAAACAGGATGGGATGTTGGTCGAGCAGCACAAGAAATGGTTTCAGATAAATTTGGTGCTCAAGATGCCGCATCCAAATCAGCACGAGCTGCAACAAAAGAAATGTCTTTCTGGGATCTGACTAAGGAAACTCTGGGATTCGGTCAGGCAGGAAGAGCCGCAGAACAAGAAGCAGCACTACAAAAAGCAGAACAAGAAAGACTAGAACGGTTACAAAAATTAAAAAAAGGAACCGCAACTAAAATCGGAGAAACAGAAGCAGAAAAAGCGTTGAAAGGCAGTGGACTGGTTGGGGCATTTGAAAACTACCAAATCACAACAAAAACTAAACTGGTTTTAGATGAACAATTTCTTGCAAGTATTGAAAGATCAATAGAAAAATTGTTGGCAAAACAAGCCGAAGAAGCTCTGGCAAAACAAGCCGAAGAAGCTCTGGCAAAACAATTAGCGAAACAAACTGAAAAAGCTGCTGAAAAAGCTGTGGCAAAACCTGTTACCGTTGCAGAACCAGAATTAAATACTTTAAAAACAATAGAAGTTCCTATAACACACCCAATTGTTAAAGTAGAAAAAACACCAGAACAAACAGCTATTGATATAATAACAAGTGGTGCTGAACCAAAAACAGGATCAGAATTAAGTATTCCAGAAAGTGATGTGTTAGAAGTACCAAAAACAGAAACACAACTAGCACCAAAAACAGAAACAGCTACAGAAACACAACTAGCACCAAAAACAGAAACAGCTATAGAAACAGCAACAAAAAATGAAACAAACCAAGAAACAAAAACAAAATTAGCTTTAGATATAAAATTAGAACCTACAACAAAAACAGAACCTAAACCACACACAGAAATATCCACAAAACCCAAACCCCAAACACAAACAGAAATAACACCAGCACAGCCCACAGTTAGTACACCAAAACCTATAAAAAACACTGAGACAAAACCAAAAACTGAACCATCAACAAAAACTGAAACAAAACTTGGAGAAAAATCAGGAATAGGTTCAAAAATTGCATCAGGATTACTTTCTGCGGGAATTAAAAGTCCAGAAGCCACTTCAGCACCACTAATGGACCCACGAATGACGGACGTTCGTTATGGCGCATTACGAAATATGGCTATGGGTGTAATGCCAATATATGAGGGAGTGTACAATCCTAAAATGTCACTCCAAAACAAATCAAAAAAACAAAAATATAAAATAGTCGTGGTGCAAGAAGGGGGCAAAAAAGTAGAACTGTTTGCTTCCAGTGTACAAGGTATTAAGCGAGCAGTTTACGGAAAGAAAAACTACAAAGTATACGATGCCAAAGGCACAGATATTTCTGGTTATTTTGGTAGACTACAAAAAAAGGTTAAGAAAAAATAAATCATGAAATTGTCTAAAAAAGAACTTATAGAAGGATTTAATATTCTTACTCGTTCAACTAATAACGATTTTGAAAGCCCTCTGTACGATCCCAAAAAATATAAACCACAATCGTCATTAAACACTCCAGACACAGAAACGGAAACACGAACAGCTACTCCTTTTGGTGGAGGACCAGACGTGTCGTTTACATCTAGTCCCACAATACAACAACGGTTAAAACTGTCTTTAGGAGACACATCCTTGTCTAGACAAGACAGAGGTGTTCCTAAAGACCAAAGTAAAGAATTAGTAGATTCTGGAAAAGATCAGTATTACACCAGAATAACACGTTGGAAAAATCCTACAGCGTATATGGGCGGCATGCAATCTGCAACGTTTTACGATAGAGTTAAAAGGCCCAACACCTGAATCAAGCTTCCGGAGGACTTGACACAACCACTGCACTTCTACACGCCAAAGGAAGATGAACTATTTTGTTTGAGCTGGTCCCGGGTTGAGAAGGCATTTCTACATCCACTGTGGTGCCGTCTAGTTTAGTTATCCGTATAACAGATACATCACTACTAGCGATAAGTGAACTGACAGGACTCCAGTATAAAATTAACGAAAACCGCGTTTGGTTTATAGTACAACACAGACCCGAACTGTCGGCCAGTCTGTGTTTCACTGCACTTTCTGGAGACGAAACTTTCATAAAAGACCGTAAATTTTAATGGAGGTGGTATTTCCTAAAGTTGTGGTTATAGTTTTAATAACTAAAGGAAAAATTGTGGCGGTATTTGCAATAATCGGAAATCCTGAAGTTGTTCCGTCTATATTTTCAACCACAATACCCGTATTATTTGTAACAGTAGTAGTAACGTACAATCCACGATGGGCAGGAACTGTGTAGTTGGTAAGAGTGGCTCCTGTAAAAATTGGAAATATGTCGTAGTACGATGGGGGCGAAGACGTTTTCATGTAGAAATCCTTTGTTAATTCGTATAAATATATGTATACATCATGAACATTAAACAATTTACTCATAAATTTGTAGAATTGGCTTCTGGTGAAAGAGTAGACGGGTTCTACCAAACTCCAGACGGAAAATTTCCCAGTGTTACAACTGTTGTTGGCTGGAAAAAAAATCAATTCTTTGCAGAGTGGCGTAAAAATAATCCTAAAGAAGCAATACGAACACGAAACCGTGGAACCAAGCTTCATTCGTTAATAGAAAATTATGTTAAAAATAATCCAGATTTTTCTGTTAATCAAGATCCGTATACACTAGATCTGTTCAACCAATTACAAACAGAAATACACAAAATAGATAATATTAAAGCTATAGAAGGATTTTTGTGGAGTAAAGGATTGCGTTTGGCGGGTCGTGTGGATTGTGTTGCAGAATACGACGGTGTTCTGAGTATTATAGACTTTAAAGGCAGCACAAAACCTAAACGAAAAGATGATATTCACAACTACTTTTTACAAGCGACAGCATACTCAGAAATGTGGCGTGAACGTGTGGGAGACAAAATTCAACAAATCGTTATCCTTATAACATGCGACGATGGAACTGTACAAGTATTCAAAGAAAACACAGGCCAATACAAAAAAGATCTAGCTGTGGCAATTAAAGAATGGAGAGACGAATATGAACCTAAACAATGTGAACAAACGTAATACCAGAGAATGGGCACTGTTTAACGGTAATTCCAAAAGTGCTCAAAACCGAACAAAATTTTTGGAAAAACATGGAGGAGAGTTTAAAAGGACTCCCACTGGATGGGTTTGGGAATCTCGCGTAAAAACCACTATACAATTCACAAACACTAAAAAGAAACGTACAATTTACATTTTTACCGATAAAGAAGGCATAAAATATATCACAGATAATTTTGAAGGATTTTGTAGAGACAGAAACATTAATTCTTCTGCAATGTATGACGTTATATCTAAAAAACGTAAAACTTTTAAAGGATTTACAGTGGAACGTGTACAGCCTGAAGATAAATCATAATTTTCCATAAATAACATTATCGCATGAAAAGTATCCCATCCTGGTTTAATCCTGACGAATATTTTCGCTTTATTTCAGAATCTTCTGGATTGGTGGAAATGAATATTCCATATCAAAGAAAAAAACGAGAAATCATGTTTAAAAGACGCAGAGATAAACGATCTGATGCATTACGTCAAGGAAGAGAACGTGCTCAAGAAGCCTCAGAATTAGCTCAAGCTAAAGCTAAAGGTATAATGCAAGGACTGGGAGAGCAGTACAAAAGCAAACTTTTTGATAATTTTTTACAAAAAATAACAGAACAAAATAATCCTGTTCAAGACACTAAACGAAAAAGTAGGCCAGAAGTGGACCCGGCTGATCGTGACCGTGACAGAAAACGCGAAGAACGAAAGAAAAAGAAATTGTCTGGTCTTGCAGACGTTCTTATTGTACGAAATAAAAAAATAGGCAAACTCGAAATCATAACAACTGAAGACTACAATGCCCAAACACACGAAGTCCTAAAAGGACGAGTTAAAAATATAGACAAAGGTCCTGTGTCTAAACCAGATCTTATTAGTGTTTCTAAAAAAGCAGAGTTTATGAACACTAAAACGTCTATGCGTCTTTTAGGAAAAGTAGAAAAACAAAAACAAGAAGAACCCAGCGAGAGCGGAGATTCTGCCGCACCAACAGGAGCTGCTGATGGAATGGCTCCTCCACCGCCACCGATGCCCAGAGTTCCAAGAGACGGAAAAGAAATCACAGACTTCTTGTCTACTTTCCCTGATTGGGACCACCAAAAAACAGATTTGATTGCTGGTATAGCACTTGGGTTAAATCCTGATCAAGAAATACCAGTACAAATCTCTCAAGTTTTATCCAAGAGTAGAACTCTTGCAGACTCTGTTAATCGTGCAGTAAATCAGTTAATAGCTGGCTCTCCCAGTTTAACAGGAATGAATTTTCAGTTGCTACCACCAATTGTTGCCGCTGGACGTATGTGGACACAATTGTCTGGTGTTCCACAAGCAGGTCCTGCTGCAACCATGATAGGTTCAGACGGATCTCGTACAGTTGGTGTGTCAATAAAAGTGGGCCGACAAATACGACCAGGAAATAAAGGCGAACCAGGAATAATCTTGAGTGCTTTAATGAGTACTCCAGAAGGTCAAAAAATAACAAGAGCATTTTCTTTGCTGTTTAAAGATTATCTTAAAGAGTTGCGAGACGTGTACATGACTAAACTTCCAGTTTTGTATCACGACGATCCTTCAGTAAAAGACGGCAAAGCAACTTTACGACGTGAAAAAATAGACAGAGAAAATTATCAAGACAACAAAAACATTTTTAAGAGCAGAGCAAAACAACTTCTAGAAGATCTGTTCAATATGGATGAAGATTTAAAATCTGCATTTATATTAGAATGTTTAACAGGAAGTTTAAAGTTTGATGGTGGTCCAGGAACAGCCAACATGCTTATAACAGCAAACAAAGACGGCTCTAATGCATCTTTAATTCCTTTAGATTCCAAGTTTGCTGTTGAACTAGGTAAAAGCAAATCAACGTATTTAAGTGTAAAGGTTGCAGAACAAGGAGAGTCTCCGTTTGATCAACTTTACGCTCAAACTGTAGGCAAAATGGATAATCCATCAATGTTTATTATGGAGATGGAGAAAATACCCGAACTAAACAACCCCATGACATTTTTACAGTTTTTTAACATGAGTATTACCGACGTGGTATTCTCTACTCCTGTAGACTATTCTGATTTTTACGAACAAGACAGCGACAGTGATACTGTTATCACACTAAACCCAGGAACAAAATCAGAAAAAGAAATTCGTGTGGCCGTAAAAAAGAATTTTGACACAACTGGTGAAGAAGAAAACGTTATCGAAAAGAGGGATTAAAAATTACCTACGAGTATTTTCTCTCATTACCTCAACATGAACTTCATAACAAAGAACACAATACCTTCGAAAAATATATTATACAATGACAGAATTTTTTGCTCATGAAAGTTCCTTCATAGACGAAGGATGTAAAATCGGAAAAGGCTCTAAAATTTGGCATTTTAGTCATATTATGCCTAATTGTGAAATTGGCGAGAATTGCAATATTGGTCAAAATGTGGTAGTATCACCTAATGTCAAATTAGGAAACAACGTGAAAGTGCAGAATAATGTATCTATTTATACAGGTGTTATTTGTGAAGACGACGTGTTTTTAGGTCCAAGCATGGTTTTTACCAACGTAATCATTCCTAGGAGTGCGGTTGCAAGGAAATCAGAATATAAGCAAACAGTGGTTAAAAGAGGAGCCAGTATCGGGGCCAATGCAACTATAGTTTGTGGACATGATATTGGAGAGTTTGCCTTTATTGGCGCCGGTGCAGTAGTTACTAAAACTGTTCCTGCTTATGCATTGGTAGTAGGTAATCCGGCAAGACAAGTAGGTTGGATGAGCGAATACGGGCATCGTTTACACTTTGATGAAAAGGGTCACGCAGAATGTCCGGAAAGCAAAATCAAGTATAAACTAGAAAATGGTATCGTATCTCCATTATAAATCCAAAAAATCCAAAATAACTTCATATGAACATTTACGACAAATTACTTAAGAAAGAAACCAAATTAGCTGTAATCGGTCTTGGTTACGTAGGACTACCTATTGCTCTTGAGTTTGCAAGAAAAATTTCAGTAATCGGATTTGACATCAATGATGCTCGAATTGAGATGATGAAGAATGGTATCGATCCAAGTAATGAACTTGAAAAGGAAGCTTTTGAAGGAACAGATATTCACTTCACTTCAAAATTGGATGACTTAAGAGAAGCTACTTTCTTTATAGTTGCCGTTCCTACTCCGGTTGATATTCATAAAGTACCTGATCTTACCCCGGTTTTGAAAGCTTCTGAAACCATTGGTAAAGTGTTAAAAAAAGGTGATTATGTAGTGTATGAATCAACCGTTTATCCTGGTTGCACTGAAGAAGATTGTTTGCCGGTATTAGAAAAATTCTCTGGTCTTACGTTTAAGGAAGATTTCAAATTAGGATACTCACCGGAGCGTATCAACCCGGGCGATAAGGAGCACACCATTACTAAAATTTTAAAGGTGGTTTCAGGTTGTGATGAAGAATCATCTAAAATTATTGCAGACACTTATAAAATAGTGGTAGAAGCGGGAGTATATCAGGCAAGCTGTATCAAAGTTGCTGAAGCAGCAAAAATTATCGAAAACACACAGCGTGATGTAAATATTGCTTTGATGAACGAACTGTCTCAAATTTTTGACAGAATCGGAATCAATACCTACGAAGTGCTTGAAGCTGCCGGAACCAAGTGGAACTTCCTTAAGTTTAGTCCGGGTTTAGTAGGTGGTCACTGTATTGGAGTAGATCCATACTATCTTACATATAAGGCTATCGAATTGGGATACAAGCCCGAAGTAATTTTATCCGGTAGAAGAATCAATGATGCAATGGGTGCTTATGTTGCAAAAAATCTGGTTCAAAAATTAATCAAAGCGGATAAGCAACCGGGTAGAAGCAAAGTACTTGTTATGGGTGCTACCTTCAAAGAAAACGTGTCTGATATTAGAAATTCTAAAGTAGCTGATGTTATTGATGAACTAAGATCTTACTCAGTTTCTGTTGATGTTGCTGATTGCTATGCAGATCCGGAAGAAGTAAAACACGAATATACTTTTGAACTGGTTGCTCAACCAACTAACGATTATGACGCTATCATCGTAGCTGTTAACCATAAAGATTATATGTCTTATACCGAAGCTGACTTCAGAAACATGATGAAAGACGACAGTGGTATTTTATTTGATATCAAAGGTGTATTTAAAAATAAAATCAATAACCTTACATATTGGTCATTCTAAGTTATTGATATGAAGATTTTAATCACAGGAGGAGCAGGATTTATTGGGTCGCATGTAATTCGATTATTTGTGAACCGTTATCCCAACTATCAGATAGTAAACCTGGATAAGTTAACCTATGCAGGTAACCTTGAAAATTTGCGGGATATTGAAAATGCTCCGAATTACCAGTTTGTAAAAGGTGATATCACAGATGCTCCATTTATGGAACAACTGTTTGCAGATCATGCTTTTGATGCTGTAATTCACCTGGCAGCAGAATCTCATGTTGATCGTTCCATTTCCAATCCTATAGAATTTGTGATGACAAACGTGGTGGGCACAGTAGTGCTGCTTAACATCGCAAAAACAGCATGGAAGGGTAATTATGAGGGAAAGAAATTTTATCACGTTTCGACAGATGAAGTATATGGTAGCTTAGGTGATACAGGAATGTTCACTGAAACTACTCCTTACGATCCGCCTGTCGGTATCGTGACTGGGAAACAGATCGGAAG
>OGWG01000209.1_pt1 | contig 10703 bp, 16 predicted proteins | sample 1575911 | NCBI WGS metagenome assembly OGWG01 (sample SAMN07581534, study PRJEB24739) | freshwater metagenome
TGTCACGCTCAACCTCCTCATAGGTTATATATAAGAAATTACTAATCTGATTACGATTAATTAATTTCTCTATTTGCTCTTTACTCATTTTTCCCAGAAAGTCAAGTACTTTCTGATGTAAAGATTCTATATTGTTTATGGGTTCAGATTCCAAGGTAAATTGGATCTTAATACTATTTATGAATACTTTTATTAGGTAAATTTTCATCTTCTCACAGATGTTTTTATATTGATTTATGGGGCGAGTCAAGCCCGCCCCATAAAGAAAGTCTTTACGCTCCTGGTGAGCCGAAAATACCTCTAGGGTCTGACCAGCCGAAGCTGTATCTTTCTCTAGCTTTGTATCTTACGTTACCAGTTTCGAAATCACCTTCCATAGAAGTTCTAATCGGTGATCTTTCGAAATACTTCATACCGTTTGGTACATCTGTTTTAATGAAGAATGCATCAGAATCAGTTAAGAAGTGATTTACAGTGTAACCACCAGAAATCATTCCCATGTTTTTGATTGCATTGATATCATTATCAGCTGTTCCAACTCTACCAGCAGAAGCCATTAATCTGTCAGCTGTAAATTGCAATTGAGAAGGAATAATTAATTTCATTCCTTGAGCTGCAATTTTTAAACCTCTTTCATCAGTTAGAGCAGCAATATCAATTAAAGACTGTTCTAATGATGTTTCGTTTAAGTCAGCCGCAGTAGCCAATGTGTTGCTGAATGATCCAGCAATAGTTGCATGCGATGTTGAGAACAACGCAGAACCGTCACCACCTGGGTAAGTAGAGCTGAATCCGTTATTTAAAACGTTAGCAGCTGTTACTTGCTTTGTATTCGCCATAGATCTAGCTAATGCTTTTGTATATCTAGACGCAAGTCTGTCATACAAGTTATCTTCAATCGCTTCTTCAGTGATTGAAAACGCAAGAGCTATAGTATTGTGCGTATATCTAGCAGTGAAAGTTTCTTGTGCTGTATCATATGTAACACCTTGACCTTCTGCTTTGATAGAAGCATTACCAAAACCTGATAACATCACTTCTTCTTCGAATGCTCGATCTGAAGTTTCTTTATCAAATATTTGTTCATGCTCGTTTTCATAGCGTTTATATTCAAGTCCAAACAGAGCGTTTAAACCTGGTTCTAGTTCCTTAACTAGTTGTGATCTTGAGATAGCCATAGTTTAAGTCTCCTTTAGTTTAATGTTCCAGCTATTTTCACAACGAAGTCTTCATTAGTTGAACCTTCTTCGTTTCCGATGAAAGGTGACGTTTGAAGTATTCTTAATTGTGCTGTAGTTGAAGCGCCAAGATTTAAGTACACTCCAGAAATTCCATTTGTAGAATTACCTGCAGCATATACTTGCTCGTATGCTTCTCCTACTGCTGTTTGACCAGCAGCTGTTCCAGTTGATTTTACCAAGTAAAGTTGATTTGGATCATCAATTACATACGCTTGAATTTCACCTTGAGTGATATTCGTTTGTACATATTTGTTTGACCAAGTCGGCTTACCTGTCGTTGGGCTCACTTCGATTAAACAACCATTAAATACTCCTAATACAGTAGTTTGAGTAGTTGTTGTAACCACAGCAAGATAACCCGCGTCTACAGTCACCATATCTCCTTGATAGATAGATGATGCGTAGTTGTCAGAAATATTATATTGTCCCTGACCACCATTCGCTGGATTACTTCCCAACTTTCCTAAAGCTCTTAAGCCGTAGGCTGTTGTTGAGTTTGCCATATTTTCTCCTTGTTAAGTTTTAATTACTTTGTTGGATAGGAATTACTAAATAATTAGTCCTTCTTTGTACCACCAAAAGTTACACGAGTTTGCCTCTCTTTACTGATCGGCATACTTGGATGCTGTTCCTTCATAGGATCGTTTGCAATAGCTTCTTCTCGTTCTCGAGTTCTTCTTGCGAAATACTCTTCACGAGATTTTGCGATCTCTTCAGGTACCCTAGCCAGCACTAGGCCGCCTACTCCAATGACTCCTGCGTATTTACCGTCTTTAATACTAGGATACTCATGATCTGGATATTCATCAGCTCTCACTAATTCATAACCTGATCTTAATCTTCCAGCTACGTTCTTTGTATCATCAAAGCCCAAGCTTTCAGCTCGTATCCATCTGTGTCTAAAGCCGTCAGGCGCAGGTGGTGCATCTAAAGATGACGGTGGAGTCCAAACTTTAGGTCTTTCAGTTTTTGACCTTGTTTCGCTCGCACGGGAAGTCTTAATGTTTTTATCTTTTTCCATATGCCTATACCTCCTTCGTGGTTAAATGTTTCGCATATTCTTCAAGTGGCACACCTAATCTTTTAGCAATTGCTACCTGTGAAGGTGTGAGTCTTACAGTTTTTTTGCGTCCTGTTTGGCTTGGACGTTTAGCCGAAGCTACATTCTGTACAGGTTTATTTGTACTTTCTGTAGATATGTCCTCTCTTGTAGCAAATTTATGCGGAAATTCAAGTCTTATTCTTTTATCAATTTCTGCATAGTATTCGTCACTTCTAGGATCAAATCCTTCTTCATCTACAAGCTTTTTATGCAAATCAAATGCAGTATAAGTCATTGCAGAATCATTACCAAACCAACTATTTCTTGAAGCCCACTCTTCAGCTTTAGGATCAGTTTTTGGTGTTTGATTTGTTTGTTGAGGAGTTATTGTAACTTCTTTTTCTTTAACAACTTCTTGTTGATTAGACTTAATAGCATTTAATCTAGCTGCTTCTAAAGTCAATTCAGCAATTTGTTGTTGAGCAGAAACTTGAGCATCAATATCTCCTGCATTGATAGCTGATTTAAGAGCTATTTTTGCATTATCTAAACTAGATCTAACTCTGGTTTCAAATTCAGAAACATATCTTTGATCTGTTTTTGATAATCTATTTTCAATTTGTTCTTTTTCTTTTTTAACAGAATGAGCAAATTGGATAGCTTCTTCTCTTTGTCTTTCAGCTTCTCTAATTTGATGAGTTAATTTAGCGATACGTTTTTTAACTTTTTCACTGTAATCATCTAAATCATCTTTTTTAGTTTCAACCTTTTTTTCTAAAGGTTTTTTCTCTTCAACTTTTTCTTCTTTTACTTCAATAGTAGGTTTCTCTTCTTCTTGTTGAACCTCTATTTTCTCTTCTGCAACGGCTTTCGTCTGCTCGTTGTTGTCCAATATAACATCAGCGCCTTCTTTTTCGCCGACATCAATCATCGGATCTTTTAGTTTGTCTTCTGGCATAGTGCCTCCTATGTTTAAATGTGATGAAGAACATCTTCAGGATTTTTAATAGTCCCAAGTACTTCGTCATCGTTTAGTAGTCGCACTTCTCCACCTTCTATTGGTAATCTTGAACCCGCATAACGAGCAAAGATAACCCAATCTCCTTTTTTACACCATGGACCTGTTGGATAACGCTCTTTATCGTTATATGCTAATGGTCCAATTTTTAAAACATAACCACAGTTTGTAGCTATTCTTAATTTATCTAATGATTCTTGTGATATAATAATTCCACCTTTAGTTTTATCTTTAGGTGTAAATGGTAATACTAATAATCTCCATCCGCTTGGATTTGGTAAACTATCAATTAAAGATTCAGAAATATTTTCTGCTCTTACAGTTTTTTGATTTTCTTCTTTATATTTTTCTTCAAGACCTAAAATAGTCTTTGGTACTTCATTTGACTGAACATCAGTCGAGTTTAATAACGTTTCCTTGCTCATTATCCTTAAGCTCCTTTTTGTTTAGCAGGTTAGAGATTTCCTGTAGTAAAAATTCGTATGTACGAATTTGTCCAAGTATATACTTGTAATCGGACATATTGTCAACACCGCCAGAAGTGACCATAGTGGTCAAATTAGCTAGTTGAGTCTTCATGTATTTTTGTAATTTACTTGCTACGTCTACTTCGTCCATCTCTTCTCCTTTGTTGATTATATTAACAATTCCACTTACGTAAAGATTTATTAATTCTTGAATTAGGATCTCTTGCGGTTTTTGCAGAAGTTAATCTTCTTTTCATACCTTTCATTCTAGCACAAAATGATTTTCTTCTATTAGCAGCTTTAGAACCTGGTTTTAATTTAGATGGTTTTGTAGTCACCGCCATAGATAATTTAGATCCAGGATTAGCAGCTCTATAAGATGCAATACCTTTTCTATTTAATCCACCAGATTCAGATTTACCTTCTTTTCTTTGCCATGCAGGTGTTCTTCCACCTGATGCCATCATTACTCTACCTTTTCCTCTTAATGAAATATCACCCATATTATTTCCATCCTTTTTTTGCTAACTTTGGTTGTCCTTTTATAATTCCTCCATGTTTTAAAAATTCAACTGGATTATATTCTTTAGTTGAATCTTCTGGATGAAGCATATTAAGATACTCAAATTCTCTTTCTTTTTCAATAATATCTTTATAACTTTTATCTAAATCTTTTTCTGATTGTTTAAATTTTTCTTGTCTTTTTCTTTCCTCTTTATAATATTTTTGACCAGTAACATCACCACCTTTTTCCATTTTTTTACGTTTAACAAATGTTGAAACATTAGTTGGTTTTGGTCCTGTATTACCAGCGGCTCTTTTTCTTTGAACAGCGGAACGTCTTTGACCTTCTGACATTGCTCTAGCTTTTGCTAATGGTACGCATTTTGGATAACCTGATCTTTTCTCACCTTTGGATCTTCCACATGGAGGATATGAACCATCTTTTTTTCTAGCTCCAATATCTACCCATTTTTCTTTAACCCACTGACGTAAACCCATATTAATATTTTTTAGTTACCTTTCTTCTATCTTCCATTATTGCTCCACAACCTTTAGCAATACCACCTTGTTCGTAATTAGATATTGATTTTCTTTGTTGTGAAAGACTTGTTTTAGCTTTTGTAATAACTCTTCTTCTTTTATCTAAATTAGCACCAGCAGACATTATTCCACCATTTGCTTTTCCTTTTCTACCGCCTGGTGTTACTTTGCCAGAGCAAACTGCAGATGCATACATATTAGCGTATGCACTCGGATATACTTTAAATTTTCTTTTAGCAGCAGCTTTTCCTCTTGGACAAAGTTTACCCATTATTTTTTCTTCTTTTTACTCTTAACCATTTTACCTGATTTAGTCTCTTTGTAACCTTTTTCTTCCATAGCATATTCTTTAGCTTCTGTAGCTTTAGATTCCATGCCTTCATGTTCTTCAGACATATCCATAGCACCACCTTTAGATTTTTTAATTACACCTCTGCCAATTAAAACATCTTTAAAAGTTACTTTACCGTCTTTGTTTAAATCAGGAAATGCTTTACCACCTTTAGCAAGACCTACTCTTGCAATACCGGTTCCTCTTAATTGTTTTCCAAGACCAGCCATTACTTCATTCCTTTTTTTACCATTCCACCTTTTTTAAGAGCTTGTCCAATTCCTCTTTGAGCAATTCCACCACCACGTAGTGCAACGCCTTTTCCTCTTTGAGCAATACCACCACCTCTTAACATTTTTGCTCTTGGTCTTATTCCGTAATCGTTTCTCATGTTATCTCCTTATCCGTTTTCTTGTTCTTTGTTTATTACAGGTCTATTCGCCATAGTTCTTGCAACAGATTCAGCAGAACGACCTACCACATAACCACCAAGTCCAACATTTAATAATGTCCAAACGTCTCCTGGTAATTCAAAGGAGATAATAGCTCCTGTGAATACTTTTATAACTGGTCCTATAACATAATTCCAGACCAAGATAAAGATCAATACATACATTAAAAGAGGTCTCCAAGATGATGCAAACCATCCAGCTTTTGCTTCAGCTTCAACTATTTTAGCTGCAGCTTGTAGTTCTTGTGTATGAGATTGTAATAATTGAGTTTGTAATTGTGCTTTTAATTTTTCTTGAAGATCTTTATCAGGAACTGCTTTTTCAATAGTGTTAAATAGAACTTTTGCAAGAGGTGCAACAGCTCCTAACATTTGAATCATGGATTAATACCACTTCGCTCGTCTTCTTTTTTCTGGTAACATTCCTTTTTGACCACCCACTGGAACTTCTTGAGTCTCTTGTGGATTAGTTACTTCTACATCAATACCACCTTTTAATGTTCCATCTGGATTTGTAAATTGTGAAAAATCTACTTGAGTTCCATATGCTGATCTTGATTCTGAAGATTGAGTTACTGAACCACCCGTTGCCATTTTTTTTCTAGACATACCGGCTTCAGATAAAGCAATTGCAATAGCTTGTTTAGGATTTTTTACAACTGGACCTTTTTTACCAGAATGTAATTCTCCTTTTTTAAATTCTCTCATTACCTTACCAACTTTTTTTTGACTTGGAGTCATTAGTTTTTTCATAATTGTATCCTCGGTGTTTATATATACTAATATTTAAAATAGCACAATATAGCTAATTAGCTAGTGATTATTTTAGTGTTTTGCATGCCTTGTTTGGCAAGTGATACACCAGCTCTTAACTGTGCTAAATCTTCATTTTGCTGTAATTTTTCATCAGCAACTTGTCTATTAGACATAACTTTTAACTTATCTAAATTTAATCTTTCTTCCGCTTCTTTTTTCTTACGTTCATTTTCCATAGCTCTTAAATCAATTTCTCTAGATTTAAGTTGAACTAATGGATCTGTAGAACCTTGATTAATTTTAGTTTCTTCGTTCATATAATCTTTTGTCATTTCAGCAATTAGTTTTGCTTTTCTAGATTCAATTGTTTGCATCATTTGTTGAAGTTGTAATTGAGCTTGTGGATTCATTTGAGCTTGTTGTTGCAACATTGGTATTTGCATTAACTCTTTAGAAAATTCTAATTGAATTTGTTCTTGTGCCATTATGGAAATATGTTCAAGTATATTTTTTTGAATGGATGCCATCGCCATAGGATTATTTTGAATCATATTTAATTGCATAAAATTTAAATGTGCTTCAATGTGAGCAGAATGATCTTGTCCAGCAAATGCTTGGAAAGGTTGTCCAGTCATAGCATTAATATGTTCAATAGAAGGATCCATTGGTGCTGGTGGTTGTGGTGGAGGTAATATTAAATCAATATTCTTAACTCCAATTGCTTCATACATTGTTCTGTAAACTTGATACAAGTTATGCATTTGTGGATTAGACATAGCAAGTTGCATTTCAGTTTGTGCTAAATTAATTCTTTGTGTTTGTGAAAATATATTTGGATCAGCAACTGGTAAGATATCAATCTTATCATCAAAGTCTGCTTGTTTAATTTGTCTTGTTCCACCAACAACATCATATGGATAAACAGGTGGTAAATAAGTTGCAAATACTTTTGCTAATAATTCAAATTCATTTTTAAGTGAAGCATATAATCTTTTATGAATCGCAGACATCACCCTCGATCCACGCTCCAACAACGCCATCGTCGTACCTACTGCCGCTTGTTGATTACCGTCGCCAACTTGCATATCAGCGATGGACGCGAATCGTTGACCTGCTTGAACTACAATACCCATTAGTTGCAATAAAGTTTGTGAAGGTTCTTTAAATGGAAGAGGCATAAATGCATCTCTTAAATTTCCACCTGGTGCATCTACATCTCTAAACTCACCTGGTTGAATTGGTTGTGCATCATCTCTAACACGAATGCCTCGCATTTTAAATCCTGCTGGTAAGTTAGATAAAGTTCCTGCATCTAATAATTGTCTTAATGCTTGTGTTGCAGTACGTGACAACCCACCAATCATGTGAATTAAACCAAATCCATAGAATCCAAGACCTGGTAAAAATTTAAAGTGAACAAAATAATTAGTTTTATTTTTTAACGGATCGTCTGCTTTGTAATTACGTCTAATTGATAAAACTTCTTGAGAAGATTCTTCAATCGTTACAACGTATGGAAGTTTAATTCCTGTGGGCTCACCAGTTTGATCTCTATCTTCAAACCCCTCTATATCTAAATTAACATGACATTCTAATAACGTATAAACATTGTCCTGTTTTTCAACTCTAATACCTTCTAACTGACGTTCTTTTTCTTTTAATGCATCTGATTTTAATGGTGGTTGTCCAAGTTCTACATCTCTGTAAAAACCATTCACTTGTTGTTTTCTTAAATCATTTTCTGAAATTCTAATTACATGAATGATTGCATCTGCATCTTCAAGTGATGTTGCAGAATATGGAACGATTAAATCTTCAGCTGGAATAAATTTAGATACCGCTCGTCCTAATATTGCATCGTAATAAACTTTTTTAAATGTAGATCCAGCAAGTGGTAAATAAAATAACATCTGATCAAATTCAGGTTCATATTCTTTCATGACATTCATTATTTGATAGTTCATGAAATCTCTAACACGTTCTGATTGTTGTTCTTTTTGAGAATCTATTTTACCAACAATTTGAGTTCTAACAGGTCCGTCTGCAGGAAGTAATTCTTTATAAGCTTGTGATTGAAATTGTGTTACTGATTCTGCAAGTACTGGATGAGTAACTCCTGATGCATTTCTAAATGGTTCAGTTCTAGTTTCATATCTAAATCCTAAAAGGTCTAAACCTTTTGTGTAAGTCATTTCCCAATCTTGACGAGAAGTTTTATAATCAACATATTGCTCTTGAAGATCGGATCCAATAGAAGCTAAAATACTTTCATCTAAAAAATCTGCAAGGTTTGCATAATGATCTTCACCACCTTCTTTAGAAGCAAGAGAAGGATCAAAAGAAATTTCTGCACCGCCATCTTCTGTTGGATTAATTTCTATATCAGGAGAAGATGCTTCTATAATATCTTCTTTTAATGCTTGATCAATTTCAGTTTGACCTGGAACTTCAATAGTTGTTTTTGTATTAGGGAGTGACTTATCTATATCAGCCATGATTAACTATACCTTCTTTTAAATAATGATTCAACACCTTGTGGATCAGGACCACTAACAGGTGGTATTGTTTTTGTCAATCCACCATATGCAAGTTCTTGTTGAAATCTAGGATATACCGTTCCTTGATAAGTTGGCATATCTTGATATTGATAATAAGGTTTTTGATTATAAAAATTTGGCATTGTATTTTTATAATCATAACCTGGAATTATTCCTTGCATTAGAGGAATTTCTTTTTCTCCAGTTTGTTCTTCACCATATTCCGTTTGTGGTTCTTCTTTGCTAGAAATTCTTTTTACAAATTTTTTAAAAGCTTCTTCGATTCCTGCCATATTAATAATACGTCCTGTTGTGATGAATCACTGGTTCGTCTCTATAGTCCTCTGGGTGATCTACAAAACCACCTTGTCTGAATCTCATAACTGCTTGAGTCATAGAGTCTACCAAGTCATCGTTATCGCCATAAGGAAATGCTGCGCATTCCTCTATGACCTCTTCAGCAAACTTTTGATCAGGTGCCCATATTTGACCTGATTCAAATAAAGGTGCAACTGCATTTACCCTTGCATGCTTATCATTTCCTTTGCTTGGTGTAAAGTTAACAACAGGGATACCCATCTTACGTAACTCATAGGTTAGAGGTAGTCCAGATGCTTTAGATTCAATGATTACCGTTTCAGGATTCCAATAGCTATATTGTTCTAAAGCTTTACGTTTTAACTCTGGAAACTCTAATCTTTCCTTATAAGCATCTAATAAAATTAGATTCGGTTCGCTATCCTCGTTCAATCTAAAAACACCCCATGTTGTGATTGCAGAAAAATCGGCAGTCTCTTTTTTTAGAAATGCAGTATCATAACTTTGAATCACGTGATCTAAAGCTGGGATATAAGGTTTATCCCAAACTCTCCACCATTCGCGTTTAATGATGGATCCTTCTTCAGCCGTTGGATTTTGCATCCATTGTGCATTCCATTTCTGAACGGATAGAGATGCTTTGACTGCTTCTAATTCTTCCATCTTCCAATACTCTGGCCATACTGGTTTTTCATTAGGTAGTATTGCTGGAAATTCTATGAGCTCCCATTTGTCTGCTTTTGTTTCAGCAGATGATTTTATAAGTTGCGCTGTTAAATCTTTAACTGACCAACGCGTCATAACCACCACTATCTTTCCACCAGGCTGTAAACGTTGTCGAGGTCCGGAGGTGTACCATTCATAAGCACGTTCTAATGCTTCTGGATTTAAAGCGTCTTGCTCGGAATGCGGATCGTCGATGATTAATAGATCAGCGCCTCGACCGGTTATCGCACCGCCAACACCGGCTGCAAAGTATTCACCGCCTTGATCGGTTTCCCAACGACCAGCAGCCTGACTATCTTCACGTAATCGTGTTTGAAATATTTTTCTATATTCTTCACTGTCAATTAATGTTTTAGCTTTTCTACCGAATCTAATTGCGAGTTCAGCGGTGTGGGTTGTTTGAATAATTTTTAATTTAGGATTCTTACCGATCATCCATGCAGGAAGTAAGAATGAAGCAAATTCAGATTTAGTATGCCTTGGTGGCATATTGATTATTAAACGATTGATATCGCCTCGTGCAAGGCGATTAAATTGGTCAGAAATTTTTTTATGATGAGATCCTTCAACAAAATCTGGCCAAACGGATTTAACAAACTTTAAGAAATCATTATTGATTTCGTTTTTTGTTTTCTTCTCATGCAACATCAAATAATATTTTCTATATTCTTTGCGTGCGTCTACAGGTAATTTTTCTATTTGTTCTTCTGTTAGTAGTATCTCTTGCATGGTACCTTTTTAATTTTCAAGGGTTCATTATATAGGATTTTTT
>OGWG01000211.1_pt1 | contig 10682 bp, 11 predicted proteins | sample 1575911 | NCBI WGS metagenome assembly OGWG01 (sample SAMN07581534, study PRJEB24739) | freshwater metagenome
GGCTTTGACCACAGGTAATATCACCTTGACTGGTGCTAGAAAAAAATTTGCAACTCCACTTAACGAAGTTCATTATCTAGTTGTAGCAGGTGGCGGTGGCGGTGGTTCTCAAGTTGGTGGTGGTGGTTCCGCTTTTCATATAGTTGTTGGTGCCGTCAAATATTTGGCGGATGGTAATGCCTAAACGGTCATCAGCCGAAACGGTCAGGTTCTTAAGTGTGGGGAAAAGTTTGTTGTTCACAAAATTAATGAGTTCATCACCCGTAATGCCTTCGTCATCTTCTGCCCAATTTCGCCACTGCAATTCCGCAGGAATGGGCGATTTGTATTTTGGGTTCAGTATTTCTTTTTCCTTGTCTTTGTCGTCAAAGAGTTTCAGAAATATCATCCAACCCAATTGCTCAATGCGTTGTGCATCGCCACTCAAGCCCGGGTCTTTGCGGAAAATATCTCTTATTGATTTTATAGTGCCTGCTATGTTGCTCATTTTTCTATGCTACTTTGTATAATTCGTTTTCTAATTCTTTGATGGCTTTTTCATATTCCTCACGACTGCCAAATGCTTTGATGATTTCAGTTACCGAGCCAAACTCATTGATGGGTGGAACATTCAGAATTTGAATGTTCTCAATGTTTTCGATGCCTTGGTCAGCGTATTTGTCGAGCAACGCTTCTAACACTTTTCGGACTTGGTCGCCATACTTGGTAAAGTAGTTGCGTTTTTTCACATTGTTTGCCCGTTCTTTTCGAGTCATTGGTGGTTGGTCATACGCCACGTGGCAGATTAAATCAAACAAATCCACTTGCTTGTCAACGGCTTCATACAATGCTTCCACCATTACGCCCTGTTCCACCAATTCGGCAATAATGGCTTCTTTGCGTTCAGAACCTTTCCACTTGTTTAGAAAATCATCTAAGGAATCAAATTGCTCTTTGATAATCTCTTTGGTGTGGTCTTTCAAACTTGTTGTAATGGGTCTGCCGTGTTGGTCGAAATGCAATTCCCGACTAATCAAAATTGAAACATCAACACCGTTTACATAAACCTTTTCTCTTGGTTCGTTAAAAGTTCGTGGTGGTAATTCTGTTTTAGGATAACGCATTTCAGGGGGCGTAATTTGAATTTTTTCTCCTGTTTCAACATCAATAATTGGTTCTGGGTTTTCTTCTTCTTCATCCACAATGCCGCCTAAGTCGGTTCCTTCTGGAACTGGTTTTATTCTGATTGGGTCTCCGTCAAATTGTGGGTCTGCAAAAAGGTCTGTTGCATTTCTAAAATCCAAAATGGTGAAATGCAGTTTGCCATATTCTTCATTGATTCGTGTTCCTCTACCAACGATTTGCTTGAACTTGGTCATTGAATTGATGTTGCTATCCAATACAATCACTTTGCAGGTTTGAGCATCTACGCCTGTGGTCATCAATTCGGAAGTGGTAGCAATGACTGGATATTTTTCTTCGGGATTTATAAAGTTGTCCAACTCCCGTTTGCCTTCGTCATTGTCGCCTGTAATCTGCATGATGTATTTATAGTTCTCGGCAACTAAATCCTTATTTTCATTCACCAAAGCTTGCCTCATGCCTTCTGCATGCTCTATATCGCAGCAGAAAGCAATAGTTTTTGAAAACCTATCTGTCCCTTTTAAAAACTCTGAAACTTTTTTAGCAACAATATGTCTGCGCTCTTCTACAACTATATATTTGTCAAAGTCGGTTCTATTGTAAATACGGTCTTCAACTTCGTTACCGTTTTTATCTCTAAAGCCCTGGGGGGGGCGCCATCCTTCTGTATCGATATCCAATGCAATACGCACAACCCTGTATGGGGCTAAAAATCCATCATCAATTCCCTGCCTTAAGGAATAAGTATAAACGGGGTCGCCAAAATATTCGGTGTTGCTTGCTTCGTTGGTTTCTTTTGGTGTGGCTGTCAAACCAATATGCGTAGCATTTTGGAAGTAGTTTAAAATCTCTCTCCAACTGCTGTCATCTTTTGCACTTCCTCTGTGGCACTCGTCAATTACAATCAGGTCGAAAAAATCTCTTGAAAACTGTTTGTAAACATTGGCTGCTTCGTCCGTTCCTGAAAGTCCTTGATATAATGCCAAATAAATTTCAAAGCTCTTGTCAATTTGCCTGTGTTTTACAACAGTCATTTTATCTTTAAAATGTTTGAAATCGCCTCTGCGTGTCTGGTCAATTAAAGCGTTTCGGTCAGCTAAAAACAGAATGCGTTTTTTTGCTCCGCTTTTCCAAAGTCGGTGAATGATTTGAAAAGCCGTGTAAGTCTTTCCTGTTCCTGTTGCCATTACAAGCAGAATCCTGTTCTGTCCGTTGGCAATGGCTTCAACTGTTCTGTTTACGGCAATTTGTTGATAGTATCTTGGTTTGCGGTTTGTTCCGTCAAAGTAGTAATCCTGAGAAACTATTCTTTCTGCTTCGGGAGTTTCAATGCCTTTGTATTTCTTGTATTTCTGCCACAATTGTTCGGGAGTAGGGAAGTCTTCTAAACTGATTTCAGTTTCAATGTTTCCGTCTGTTGCGGTGCGGTCGTGAAATAAAAATCCGTCACCGTTGCTGCTGAACACACAAGGAATGTCCAATATTTGAGCATAGTCTAAGCCTTGTTGTATTCCCGCTCTTACTGAATGGTTATTGTCCTTGGCTTCAATGATGGCAATGGGAATATTCGGTTTGTAATACAGAATATAGTCGGCTCGTTTTCTTGTTCCTCTTGCTGTGATTTTTCCTCTTACGTAAATCTTACCATCAGTAAAAGAAACTTCCTCCAATATCTGCAATTGCTTGTCCCAACCTGCATTTTCCAAAGCAGGAGTGATAAACTTGGTGCAAATATCTCTTTCTGAAAGTGTCTTTTTATTCATCGGTTAATTGTCAAAATATAGTTTACCAAAATACATATTTCTGTCGGTGCGTAGGCAAAAAAGTGGCTCTTTTGGTTTTGCTGAAGGGTCGGCTTTGTGTGGCGGGGCAAAACCAAATGTGCCACTTGCGGGCTGGCAGAAAATTGTTTTTAAAAAATTCGGGTGGGAAAAAATAAAAAACAAAGGGTCGGCAATGAGTGTCGGCTTACTCGTTGTCTGTTGTCAATATAGTCTGTATGTCGTTGTCCACCTGTCAAAATTTGTTTCACTTTTTCTGTTTTCACTCGGTCAATGTCTGCTGTGTCGTGTCGTTTTACGCTTGCTGCCAACGGTTCGCGGCTTGGCGAAGTGCGGGACTTAGAAGCACTACACTTTCACTAAGCACAAATGTAAATAAAAAGCACTAACGTTCAATTTACCACTTCACCCCGCATTTCGCCAAACCGCTGTTGGCTGCTGCCGTTCTTGTCGTCCGTTAAGTTTTTCGCTGTTGTTTGTCGTGTCGGCTGTGGGTTGGCGGTTTTAAAAAATTTTGAAGGGAAGGAAATTTTAAAAAATAATTTTGTCTGGGTGGAAAGGGCAAGCTCTTTTGCAAACTTTGGTCTTTGTTTCGGTTGTGTGGTTTGCAAATGTGCTTGTCCGTGTGTCGGCTATTTTACAATCATTACCAAAGTCCCCGCAATTATTAAACCTGCACCGACTGCGGTTTTCAAGGTCAATGTTTCGCCTAAAAAAGTAATTGCTAAAGTGATTGTGAGGGCTACGCTTAGTTTGTCAATGGTTGCTACTTGCGATACGCTTCCTAATTGCAATGCTTTGAAATAAAACAGCCACGATAAACCTGTTGCAATTCCTGAAATAACAAGAAAGGCAATATTCTGTTTTGATAAAGAACTAATTCCTTTTGCTTCGCCTCTTGCAAGTATGATGCACCAAAGCATTATCAACACAACAACTGTCCGTATGCCTGTTGCCAAATTTGAATTGATGTTTGCAACACCAACTTTTGCAAAAATGGCTGTCAGTGAAGCAAACAACGCTGATAATATTGCGTAAATCCACCACATAGTTTTAAAATTTATAACTGTAACCTAAACGAATGACTTGTGTTTCGTAATAATCCGAACTTGTGTATCTGAAACCGTTACCTTGAATATCTTTTTTGATAACCATTGTATTTAACAGGTCGTTGGCATTAAAAAACAATTCGCCTTTTCCTTTTTGAATGGATTTTTTAAGTCCTAAATCCAATGAAAAACGCTGTCCGATTTTTCCTTGTGGAATGATGTCGGGTGCTAAATAGACTGCTGTTACCTGAAAATCAAAGTTTTTAGGCAAATGAAAAATGTTGTTCAGTTTTACGTTACCCGAAAAAAGCGATTGCTTGTCTGCCGAAAAAATATGCGGAACAGGATAAAGATTTTCAACCGTGAAAGCATCAATCTGATTGTAATAAGCATTTGCGTTAATGTTGAACGAATACCATTTTGCGACTTCTTGGTTCAACACAACTTCTAAACCTGTGTTATTGCTTTTTCCTGCATTTTGAAATATGGCGTAAATCAAATTGCTGTTTGGAACAATGGTTGAAATGCGTGTAATGGTGGCGTTTGCAAAGCGATAATAATATGCCGAATAAAAGTAACCGCTTTTCCAACTTGTTTTGTAGCCCAATTCAAATGAGTTAGTGAATTGCTGACGTAGTGCAGGATTTCCGACTTTAATTATTTCTGCATCATCGTATTTCGGAAAAATACGAATGTCCACTTCGTTTGGTCTGTCCACTCTGCGGTTGTAAAAAAGCGAAAGTTTATTTCTGTCATTGATTTTGTAAGCCAAACGAAAACATGGAAATGGCTGTGTGTAATCATATCCGTCACTTTTGTAAGTGTTGTGATTTGGATTTACTTCGTAATCTATTTTTACATATTCAATCCGCAAACCTAATTCAGCTTCCCACTTTGCATTTTCAAAAACATAGTTTCCGTATAAAGCGGGAATAATTTCTTTGTATCTAGCCCAACCGCCTGCATTGGTGTCTAACACCGGATTTGTGCCTGCTTTGAAATCCATAATTGTAGGTATGTTTCTATACCGAAATTTCACGCCTGTTTCAATTCGTCCGTATTTTAAAGGTTTGATGTAATCGGCATTAAAATCATAAACCTGCTCGTCCGACAACAATTTAAAAGCGTCTGTTCCTGTTGAAGTCTGCAAATAATTATCGTAAAAATATTGCTCATCTTCTCTGTGAAAAGTGTAATTAAAACCAACATTCAACAAATGTCCTGCCTGTTTGAATTTGTGCTGATAATTAGCGGAAGCCATTGCCGTTGTTTTCAATTCATCTTCTAAAAATTGCCAAAGGCGTAAACGTTCTGATAAATCTGAATTGAAAAAAGGTTGGTCGCCTCTGTCAATTATTTTTTCACTTCCGAATAAACCCGAAATGGTTAATGTATTTTTGTCGTTTATATACCAATCAATTCCCGCCTTTGAAGTAAAATAATTGGTGTTTCGGTTTCGCTTTAGTTGTTGTCTGATAATTGTTCCGTCATCGTAAGTTCGGGTTACAAATTCGTTTTTGTCAAGTGTGTGTTTGTATAAATTATCGGCTTGAAAAAACGCATTTACTTTCCCTTTTCTGTAATTGAGAGAAACGGACGGATTTACTTTTGGCGTAAATTGATATTGCGGTCTTATGGTTGGCAAATTTTCTTTGCGAACCCACAAAGCCCCTAAACCTGTTATAAAACCAACCTTTCCGTTAAAACCCTCTTGCTTGTTTTTCTTCATCACAATATTGATAATTCCTGCGTTGCCGTTGGCATCGTATTTTGACGAAGGATTGTTTATGATTTCAATTCTTTCAATGGACGAAGCAGGAATATTGTCCAAACCTGTTTGATTGCCGAAACCCGTTAATGCTGTTTGTTTTCCGTCAATCAGAATGGTTACTTTATCGTTGCCACGAAGTTGCACTTTACTATCTTGCACTGTAACACCGGGCAAGTTTTGCATTGTCTGCAAAACAGAGCCACCGCTTTGACTTACGTTATCACTTACGGAATAAGTTTTCTTATCCATTTTACCGCTTACATCATCTGCTTTTCCTGTAACTACAACTTCATTCAGCGTTTTGGTTTCTTCTTCCAATTCAATAACAGACACATTCAGAAACTCGGAAAGCGTTCCCACAAAAAGCGATTGCTTTTTTGTAGTGTAACCGATATACGAAACTTCTAAAATGTAGTTGTTCGGCTTAATGCCCGTAAGCGTAAATCTTCCCTCATCGTCAGTAACCGTGCCTGTTACAAATACACTGTCTATTTCAGTTTTCAAAACAATGTTTACAAACGGCAAAGCCGATTTGTCGTTTTTGTCTTTTACAATTCCCGAAAGTGTAACTGATGATGTTTGAGCAAAAGAAACGCTGATTGAAAATAAGAGCAACACTTTTATTGTAAGCGTTGCTCTAAATAGCGTTTTAGTCATTGTCTTTCTCTTGCTCTGTTTTTCCTTTAATAAAATTTCCGTTGCTGTCAAAAATCAGGTCTTTGCCTTTTATTTCAGCTTCGTAGGTAACAACTCCTTTGTTGTCGGTAATCTTCGTGGCTTCTTTGATTTTTTGTCCTGCATAATTTTTAGAAATGTATGCTTTCGCATTTGCAGGAAGTGCATCAACTTTGATTTCAATTTCTGTTTCCAAAATTTTGCCCGAAACGTCAATCAAAAGCGAATAATCCGTTTCCTCAACTTCAAATTCTGCTTCGTAATTGCCGTTTTCTTTTTCCCACTTAATTTCCTTTGCATTGGGATATTTTTTTTGCAAAGTGGTTTTTACTGCTGTCGGAACGTCTTTGTCCGAAACTTTTTGTGCGTTGGCGAATGTTACTGCGAACATTGCTGCCAACAGGATTGCTGATTTCTTCATTGCTTTGTATTTTTAAAATTTACATGGCAAAGGTGAAACCCAATTTAGAATAAATTTAGAATTTCAGAACTGCACCGAAAAAAAATGAAGATTATTTTGAAAGGTATAGTTTATCTGCCATTGGTAGCGGTTACAGATTTCTTTTACAATGGCAAGCCCAAGCCCGCTATTGGCAGTTTCGGAAGATGAAACGATAAAGCGTTCAAAAATTTTCTTGTTGTCTAATGCTATTTTTCCTGTGTTGGAAACCGTTAGTGTTCTGCCCGAAAAATCAATGTTGATTTTTCCGTTTTCAGCGTTGTGAACAATAGAATTGATAAGCAAATTGCTGATTAGAATTTCAAGCAAGGTTTTGTTGCAAGTAAGGGCTAATTTTTCGGGAAGATTTTTATCAACCGTAATTTGTTTTGCTGTGGTGTAATCAATCAATAATTCAAGCGTTTCGTTTATCACTTCTGTCAGTTCAATGTTTTCAACTACTGAAAATTGTTTGTTTTCAATCTTTGCCAAAAGCAACAAGTTTTTGTTTATTCTCGATACCCTTGAAAGTGGTAATTCAATAGCATTTATGATTTCGGATTGCTCGTTTGTAAGGTCTTTGTTTTGTAAAAGCAAATCCAATTTGGATTTCAAAACCGCCAAAGGCGTTTGCAATTCGTGAGAGGCATTTTCAATAAATGTTTTTTGCTGATTGTAAACGGAAATGTTTTTGTCAATCAATTTTTGCAATGACTGATTAAGTTCTTCAAATTCCTCAATGTCTGTTTTGTCGAAAGAAACGGTTTGTTGTGTAGTTAAGTCAAATGACTTTAGTTTTTCAAGCGTATTGCGGAATGGTCGCCAAATCTGTTTGGCAATTCGCCTGTTCAGAAGTATAAAACCGATAACCAACAATGCAAAAAATAAAAGTGTTACAACCGCAATTGCCAACATTGTTTCATCAGCTTCTTCTATGTTAGTTTCAATTTGTAAGTGATACAGTTTTCCGTTAATGTTGATGTAAGCCGACAGCACTCTAAAACGGTCAATTTCGTTATGTTCAACATATCTGTTTTGTTTTGTAATGGTATAAGTGCTGTCAGGTTTTAGAACAGATAAATAGCTTGGCGTTAATGTTGTATTGGGTTGCAATCTATCCCAATTTTTTAGCAAACTATTCAATTCGCTTTCTTCTATTTGAGCATTATTAAAGCTGTTTTCAATTCGTTCTTTAATAATTTGATTGTGTTCGTCCAATTCATCAAGCCAAATAAAATCTACTACCAAATAATAAACAGGTATGCTACACGCCAAAATAATTAAGGCATAAATGGTAAATGCTTTGAATGGTTTATTTAATAGTTTGCTCATACTTCCCACTTGTAACCTGTTCCGTAAATTGTTTTGATATAATTGTCGTAACCCGCCTCTGTCAGTTTCTTTTTCAGATTTTTAACGTGAGCATAAACGAAATCGTGATTATCAAACATATCGGCAATATCGCCCGACAAATGCTCTGCCAATGCACTTTTTGATATTACACGGTTTTTATTGCCGATAAAAAACAGCAATAAATCCAATTCTTTTTTTGTCAATGAAACTTCACTATCGTTCACTTTTACCGTCTTGCCTAACAAGTCAATCGTTATTTCGTTTTGTTGGATAATGTTTGAACTGTTAAACTGTTTCCTGCGAATAAGAGAGTGTATTCGTGCTGAAAGTTCCGAATGATGAAAAGGTTTTGCCAAATAATCGTCAGCCCCGATTTCTAAACCTTTTACTTTGTCCTCAATGGAATTTTTGGCTGAAATAATAATTACACCGTCCTGTTTGTTTTCCCGCTTCAACATTTCCAACAAAGCAAGTCCGCTTCCGTCAGGAAGCATTAAATCCAACAAAATACAGTCGTATTGATAAACAGCAATTTTGTCGGTTGCTTGATTGTAGGTTTCTGCTACTTCGCACACATAGTTTTGTCCAGACAAGTATTTTACAATGTCTTGTGCCAATTCTTTTTCATCTTCTACAATCAAAATTTTCATTGCCCAAATTTACGATTTGAATTTTGAAGAAATTTAGAATACCGCTAAAGGTTGCGTTGGAATTGGCTCTTTTTGTTTTGCCGAAGGGTCGGCTTGTGTGTTGGGGCAAAACAAAATGTGCCAATGGCGTGGGGAAAATTATTTTTTAAATGTGCGGTGGGAAAAATTTTTAAAACCTTTTGTGTCGGCTTGTGTGTTGGTCGAGTCAAGGTCGGTTTGTGTCGGTTTACAGCGAAAATGTCTGCCCGTTTTTGTCGGGTCTGTTTATGTTAGCACGGTCGTCCTACGGTTGCAGCCAACGGTCGGCGTGTAGGCGATGTCCCGAGAGGAACGATTCGGGATATTGCTTACACGTTGTTATCGTTTCGGTCTTTTATTTCTGGCCAATAAGTTTTGTTTTTTTTTCAGCGAGCTTATTCTTAATATAATCCTTTAATTGCTCAAAGGTCATATTTTGAGTTTCCTGGCTAATTTTATCTCTTATTTCACGCATCATCATTACAGCGTCAAATGTTTTTTCCTTTTTATTCGTCTCCATATTTTACTAAATCTTTTGGACTTCTAATTTCAATCATTGTATAACCAAGTCTAAGGTTTATAGAATTGTACCCTTTTATTTTATCAAGGTTTACAATGTGTTTAAAGTTCCAACTTGCTAAAACATCAACTTTGTAAATTGTCGCCAAGGCTATGTGTCTGCAATCTTCAATACTGGTTTTTCCTACTACTTTTTCTTCGATATAGGTATCTGCCAATTGTATAGTCTCATCGGTTAACTCAACTCGTTCAAAATATTCTGGGGGAAAATTAAATAGCAACTCTTTAACATGAGCTGGTGCATTTAACAATTCAAGATCTAATAAGTCAGAAACCACAAATTTTACTTCTCTGTTTTCAAGTCGCTTAAATAACATATTTGTCGCTTCTTTGAATTCTTCGTCAAAGTGTCCACCGAAAACGCTAGTGTCTATATAAATTCTTTGTTTCACGGTTAATGTCCTATTACTATCCTCAAAAATACGATTTTTACTTCTTCAACAAGTCAGTTTAATTTCTGCACGTCGTTATTTAGCCTTGTGCATAACGGTCCGGTGCAGAAGCCGTAAGCGAATTTACAGATAAATTTTCATACGAAGAACAAAATTTAGACTCCAGAAAAATGTGGTTTCGAAGCACAAAACCGCTTATGGCTTTTGCACCGTGTTAGGGGTTGTGCCTTTTCAAGTTATTTCCAAACAACTGAAATCTTCATATTTCCCATCATTTAAAAACATTTTTATTTTCTCATAATTCTCTTGGAAAATAGATATTATGTTTTCTGTCCTTGTATTTCCAGTCCTTAACCAAATTATTTTGGGTGGATGACCATATAAAGTTACTAAATCGTAAAAATCCGAATCAAATGAGACTATCGTAAATCCTTCATTTTTTGAAAACTCCCATATTTCTCTATCACTTCTATTCTCTAAACCTAATTCTCGAATCTGTGCACAATCTGGATAGGAAACCTTTAATCGCTTTGCTACTTTGTATGAAATATTTTGATCGAATAATAATTTCACGCAGCAATTACAATTTTATGTTCTCTATCTGCTGCATATGACAGTGCCGCTTGCAAGTCATCTTTGGTAAGTTCAGGAAAATCTTCCAAAATTTCTTGCTGATTCATCCCTGATGCAAACCAACCTAAAATATCATAAACACTTATTCTTTTCCCCTTTATTGTCGGACGTCCAAATCTAACTTGGGAATCAATGGTTATTCTCTCTGAATAATGTTTCATAACGCTAAATTACTCATTTTTTATTACCCCTTAAACTTTGTCTATCGTGACTGGGAAAC